>Ga0194137_10000678_pt1 | contig 21979 bp, 17 predicted proteins | sample TARM_MetaG_T3_14_FD_134025 | JGI IMG/M metagenome (GOLD analysis project Ga0194137, IMG submission 134025) | Freshwater microbial communities from Pennsylvania, USA, analyzing microbe dynamics in response to fracking - TARM_MetaG_T3_14 (version 2) | ecosystem: Environmental > Aquatic >... | reverse complement strand
GGCCCGCCGCGACTACCCCGGCGACCTGGAAGCATTGCTTGCCGCCTTCGTCGAGCCGGCGCTGGCCATGGCTCAGGATCGCAACGGCGGCGGCGCGTTCGTGCGCGTGATCGCCCGCGCCTATGCGGAGAAGAACGACGGGCTGCGCAAATTCCTCTCCGACCATTACGGCCACGTGTTGCGCGAATTCGGCAAATCCATCGCCACTTGCGTGCCCGAATTGAGCAAGGAAGAGCTGTACTGGCGGCTCGATTTCCTCGCCGGCGCATTGACCTATGCCATGGCCGATTTCGGCCTGATCAAGCGCCCGGCCGATGTCGCCGAATCCGCCCACCGCGCTACCGCCGCGCGCGAATTGATCCGTTTTGCCCGAGCCGGCTTCCTCGCCGCCCGCGCCGCCTGACCCCCTCCACCTTTCCTCGTCAAAGGCCACTACGACATGTCCAACAACCTCCTCGTCCGTCGTGCCGCCGTCCTCGGTGCCGGCGTGATGGGCGCGCAGATCGCCGCCCACCTGACCAATGCCGGCGCCGACACCGTTCTGTTCGACCTTGCCGCCAAGGAAGGCCCCGCCGACGGCATCGTGCTCAAGGCCATCGCCAACCTCGGCAAGCTCAGCCCCGCCCCGCTGGCCAGCAAGGCGCTGGCCGAGGCCATCGTCCCGGGCAATTACGACACCAGCCTGGAACAGCTGCGCGGCTGCGACCTGATCATCGAAGCCATCGCCGAACGGATGGACTGGAAGCAGGACCTGTACAAGAAGATCGCTCCGTTCGTGAACGAGCATGCGATTCTGGCCTCCAACACCTCCGGCCTGGGCATCAACAAGCTGGCCGACGTGCTGCCCGAGCAGCTGCGCCATCGCTTTTGCGGCGTGCATTTCTTCAACCCGCCGCGCTACATGCATCTGGCCGAACTGATCCCGGCCAAGACCACCGACCAGGCCGTGCTGGAAGGTCTGGAATCCTTCCTGACCACTTGTCTGGGCAAGGGCGTGGTGTACGCCAAGGACACCCCCAACTTCATCGGCAACCGCATCGGCGTATTCTCGATCCTGTCGGTGATCCACCACACCCAGCAAAGCGGCCTGGGCTTCGACGAGGTCGACGCGCTGACCGGCCCGCTGCTGGGCCGGCCGAAATCGGCCACCTACCGCACTTCCGACGTGGTCGGTCTGGACACCATGGCCCACGTCATCAAGACCATGCAGGACCTGCTGCCCGACGATCCGTGGCATCCGTACTTCGGCCAGCCCGAGTGGCTGCAGGCCTTGATCGCCAAGGGCGCACTGGGCCAGAAGAGCGGCGCCGGCATCTTCCGCAAGGTAGGCAAGGACATCGTCGTGCTGGACCTGGCCAAGCAGGACTACCGCCCGGCCGACCGCGCTGCCGCACCGGAAGTGGTGGAGATCCTCAAGATCAGGAACCCGGCCGAAAAATTCGCCCAGCTGCGCGCCAGCGCGCATCCGCAGGCGCAGTTCCTGTGGGCCTGCTTCCGCGACCTGTTCCATTACACCGCCTATCACCTGGCCGACATCGCCGACACCGCGCGCGACGTGGATCAGGCCATCCGCTGGGGCTACGGCTGGAAGCTCGGCCCGTTCGAGACCTGGCAGGCCGCCGGCTGGAAGCAGGTGGCGCAATGGGTGGCTGAAGACATTGCCGCCGGCAAGGCCATGAGCAGCGCGCCGCTGCCGGCATGGGTACTGGACGGCCGTGATGGCGTCCATGCCGCCGATGGCAGTTACAGCCCGACCAAGAATGCCCTCGTGCCGCGTTCGACGTTGCCGGTATACAAGCGCCAACGCTTCCCCGATCCGATGCTTGGCGAGAAGCCGGCCTTGGGCGAGACCGTCTACGAGAACGACGGCGTACGCCTGTGGACCGACGGCGACGGCATCGGCGTGGTCAGTTTCAAGACCAAGATGAACACCGTCTCCGACGACGTGCTCGACGGCCTGCAGGAAGCCATCGGCATTGCCGAGAAGCAGTTCAAGGGCGTGGTGATTTGGCAGCCGAATGAGCCGTTCTCGGCCGGTGCCAATCTGTCCTCGGCCGTCGAAGCCTTGCAGGCGGGCAAGATCGCCGAGTTCGAGGCCACCGTGGCCAACTTCCAGCGTACCAGCCAGCGCATCAAGTACGCGCTGGTGCCAGTGGTGGCTGCCGTGCGCGGCCTCGCGCTGGGTGGCGGCTGCGAGTTCCAAATGCACAGCGCCAAGGCGGTGGTCGCCTTGGAGAGCTACATCGGTCTGGTCGAGGCCGGCGTGGGCCTGCTGCCGGCCGGCGGCGGCCTGAAAGAGCTGGCCGTGCGCGCCGCGCAGGCGGCCGGCCCGGGCGGTGACGTGTTCGCCGAGCTGAAGAAGATCTTCGAGACCGTGGCGATGGCCAAGGTGTCCAACTCTGCGGTCAATGCCAAGGAGCTGGGCTTGGTGCGGCCGACCGACAAAGTGGTGTTCAACGCCTTCGAGTCGCTGTACATCGCAAAGCAGGAAGCGCTGGCACTGCACGAGGGCGGTTACCGTCCGCCGCTGCCGGCCCGCCGCATCCCGGTGGCCGGCGATGTCGGCATCGCCACCTTCAAGATGATGCTGGTCAACATGCTGGAAGGCCGCTTCATCAGCGAGTACGACTACGAGATCGCCACCCGCATCGCCACCGTGCTGTGCGGCGGCGACGTCGACCGCGGCACGCTGGTGGACGAAGAGTGGCTGCTCAACCTGGAGCGCCGCCACTTCGTCGAACTGGCCCAGCAGGAAAAGACCCAGGCGCGCATCGTCCACATGCTCAAGACGGGCAAGCCGCTGCGCAACTGAGATTCGTGGAAACGGCCGACCGCCTCGGGCGTGTCGGCCATCTCCGCCGAATCCCCGTCCACGAATCCCGAATTCCCGGAGTTTGACCCATGACCAAGCAGATCCAGGACGCCTACATCGTCGCCGCCACCCGCACCCCGGTGGGCAAGGCGCCCAAGGGCATGTTCCGCAATACCCGCCCGGACGACATGCTCGCGCATGTGCTCCGTTCCGTCGTTGCCCAGGCCCCGGGCATCGACCTGAGCCGCATCGACGACGCCATCATCGGCTGCGCCATGCCCGAAGCCGAGCAAGGCATGAACGTGGCGCGCATCGGCGTGCTGCTGGCCGGCCTGCCCAACACCGTGGCCGGCCAGACCGTCAACCGCTTCTGTTCCTCCGGCCTGCAGGCCGTGGCCTTGGCAGCCAACGAAATCCGCCTCGGCAATGCCGACCTGATGCTGGCCGGCGGTACCGAGTCGATGTCGATGGTGCCGATGATGGGCAACAAGGTCGCCCTGTCTCCGTCGGTGTTCAACGACGACCACGTGGCCATCGCCTACGGCATGGGCATCACCGCGGAGAAAGTCGCCGAGGAGTGGAAAGTCTCGCGCGATGACCAGGATGCCTTCGCCCTCGCCTCGCACCGGAAGGCACTGGCCGCCATTGCCGCCGGAGAATTCAAGGACGAAATCAGCCCGTACGAGATCATCTCTCACCTGCCCGATCTGGCCGACGGCAGCACGATCAAGCTCAAGAAGAGGATCGCCGATACCGACGAAGGCCCGCGCGCCGACACCACGCTGGAAGGCCTGGCCAAGCTGCGTACCGTGTTCCGCAACGGCCAGTTCGGCGGCAGCGTCACGGCCGGCAACTCGTCGCAAATGAGCGACGGCGCCGGTGCAGTGCTGCTGGCTTCCGAACAGGCGATCAAGGACTACGGCCTGACCCCGCGGGCTCGTTTTGTCAGCTGCTCGGTGGCCGGCGTGCGCCCGGAAGTGAGGGGCATCGGCCCGATCGAAGCCATCCCGAAGGCGCTCAAGCAGGCAGGTCTGAGCAAGGATCAGTTGGACTGGATCGAGCTCAACGAGGCCTTCGCCGCGCAGTCGCTGGCGGTGATCCGCGACAGCCAGCTCGACCCGGGCAAGATCAACCCGCTGGGCGGCGCGATCGCGCTCGGCCACCCGCTCGGCGCCACCGGCGCGGTCCGCACGGCCACCATCGTGCACGGCCTGCGTCGCCACCAGAAGAAGTACGGCATGGTGACCATGTGCATTGGCACCGGCATGGGCGCGGCGGGGATCATCGAGGCACTCTGACCGGCAACGCCTTGCAGCGATGGAAACTAAAAGGGCGGCCCGCCAAGGCCGCCCTTTTCGTCGTGCGGATACCGATCTTCCGATACATTCCGCAGCGGGCCACGACAGACTCCGCGAACGTCAGTGCATCGGCGTACTCGTATCCGCCAAGGCTTCGCGCATGATGCGCGCCGTCGCGTCGCGAAGCTTGGCGTGATCCATCGCATAACGGATGGTGGCCTCGATCAGGCCGAGATGGTTGCCGCAATCGAAACGCTTGCCTTCGAAACGGTAGGCGTCCACTTCCTTTTCCTTCAGCAGGGCGGCGATGGCATCGGTCAGCTGGATTTCGCCGCCGGCACCGGGAGCGGTGCTTTCCAGCAAGCCGAATATTCTCGAATCGAGCACGTAGCGCCCAACCACGGCCAAGTCGCTCGGGGCGACTTCCGGCTTGGGCTTCTCGACGATCGCGCGGATCCGGCCCTGATGCCCCTCGAACGGATCGGTGGCGACGATGCCGTAGCTGGCGGTCTGTTCGTGCGGTACGTCCTCGACGGCAATCATGCTGGCACCGCTCTTTTCGGCGGCATCGGCCATCTGCGCCAAGGCGCCAGGTCCGCGATTCCAGATCAAGTCGTCCGGCAGCAACACCGCAAACGGGTTGTCCCCGACGATGGCCTTGGCGCACAGCACTGCATGGCCAAGCCCGAGCGCTTCGGTCTGGGTCACGAAGACCGCACGGACATTCGAGGGCAATACGTGCCGGATCATTTCCAGCTGCGTGGTCTTGCCGGCCTTTTCCAGCTTCTGTTCCAGCTCGTAAGCCTTGTCGAAATAGTCGGCTACCGCATGCTTGTAACGGTTGGTGACGAACACCAGCGTGTCGCAACCGGCTTCGATGGCTTCATCGACCGCATACTGGATCAGCGGGCGGTCGACGATCGGCAGCATTTCCTTGGGAACGGTCTTGGTCGCCGGAAGGAAGCGGGTGCCGAGGCCGGCCACCGGGAACACGGCATGACGGATTCTCTTGCTCATTCAGACCCTGCGGGCATCACGTGAAGGGAACGGAACGACAATACTGACACGTTCCTTCGCGATGTCACGCGCCATCGGCGAAAACTCGGGAACCAGCTCTTGGAGTATCTCCCGCAAAGCCGCCTCGTCGTACCTTTCCACCGCGTCCCGGAGCTGTGGAATGCCCAGACCGATCGCTTCGGGCACGGCTTTCTTGCCCTTGGCCTCGAAAATCTTGGGATGGCTGGTCCGGCCGTAGTGCTCTTCGGGATAAAACAGCGTTTCGTGCAGTTTCTCGCCCGGCCGCAGTCCCGTGTACACGATCGCGACGTCGCGCCCGGGCTGCTTGCCGGTCAGTCGGATCATCTGCTCGGCCAGTATCCGGATCGGCACCGGCTCGCCCATGTCGAGCGTGTAGATGGCTCCGCGCGTCGATGCGGCCGCCGCCTGGATGATCAGCTGGCAAGCCTCGGGGATGGTCATGAAATAGCGGGTGACTTCAGGGTCGGTGACCGTCACCGGTCCGCCTTGACGAATCTGCTCGCGGAACAAGGGCACGACGCTGCCAGCCGAATCGAGCACGTTGCCGAAACGCACCACCGTGAAGCAGGTACCGCTCTCATCGGCATCGAGCGACTGGCAGATCATTTCGGCCAGGCGTTTGCTCGCACCCAGCACGTTGACCGGGTCGACCGCCTTGTCGGTGGAGATCAACACGAAGCTGCCGACCCGAGCTTCACGGCAGGCTTTCGCGATCGTGTGCGTGGCCAGCGAATTGTTCCGCACCGCCTCACGCACCTGCCCCTCGAGGAGCGGCACCTGCTTGTAGGCGGCGGCGTGGAATACCGCATCGGGTGCACCGATTTTCAGCGCATGCCGGACCACGGCCGGGTCGCCGCAGTTGCCAAGCACGGCGACGATTTCAAGATCCGGGAACGAGCGCCGCAGATCGGCGCGAATGGTGATGAGCGCAAGCTCGTCCAGCTCGAGCAGGACGAGCTTCCGCACGCCATGGCGTGCGCACTGCCGGCACAACTCCGAACCGATGGAGCCACCCGCACCGGTGACGAGCACGGCCCGCCCGCCAAGCCAGTTCCTCACCAGCTTCCAGTCGGGCATGACAGGCTTGCGCCCCAGCAAGTCCTCGATCTGGATCTCCTTGAGCTCGCCGGGCATAGACCGCCCTTCAAGCACATCCTCCAACCGGGGAACGGTCCGAAACCGCAGGCCACTGCGCTCGCATATCCCCATCACCCGCTGCATGCCGGCGGCATCCAGCGAAGGAATGGCCACGACGAGCAGCCGTGCGGAAACCTCGCGCGAAACCGCCGCTGCCTCATCCAGCGAACCGAGGATCGGGATGCCCTGCACTCGCGAACCGCGCAGGTTTGCGGCATCGTCCAGGAAACCCACCGGTTCGTACGCACCAGAACGCCGCAGATCGCGTACCAAAGCCTCGCCAGCACGTCCCGCGCCGAGGATGAGCACGCGCTGCGCACCCTTTTCATACCCGCTGACCTGATGGTCCTTCCAGCCTCGATACAACAACCTCGGCACGCCCAGCAGCCCGGTGAGGACGACGGGATAGATCAGCAGAACGGTCCTGGGAACGTTTTCTAGCCGGTTGTAGATGGCCAGGACGAGCAGGATCACCAGCATGCCCAACAGGCAGGCTTTCAGTATGTTCCACAGGTCCGGCACACTGGCAAACCGCCAGAGTCCACGGTAGAGGCCGACACTCCAGAACACCGCGCCTTGCGCCAGCACTACCAACGCCAACTGTGTCCAGTCGAATCCCAATGCCTCCCGGCCACCCGGCATCAGCCCGTAACGGACGAACGTCAACCCGCCCCGACAGAGGGCCGCCATCGCAATGTCATGGAACGCGACCAGCACCCTCGGCAGACGGGGGTGGAATTCCGGCCAGCGATATGACTTCCTGTCTTCCATATCGGATTTCACTCGCAATCAGGGGTTCGTGCCGTTACAACCTGCTTTTCCGGAAGAACGGAGCCCCCCGCCCCGAATCCGCCACCACAATATCGCCGCGAACGCATACACGGCCATCACGCCCAGCACCATGGACTCACTGCCGGAGAATGAAAGAAACCATGTGAACGCCATGCAACTGATCGAGAAAAAGGCATACACCATGGTCACCCGAACATGGGAACCGCAGCGCCGGGCCAGCACCTGATACGAATGCTGGCTGTGGGCCATCCACCATTTCTCGTGTTTCAACATCCGCAAGAGCAGTGTGCATCCTGCGTCCACGAGAAATGCGGCCATGGGCAGGAGCAGCAGCATTGCGCTATCCCGCCCCTGCACCATCGATGCCATCAGGATGCCGGCAATCGAATACCCCAGAGCCCCGCTTCCGGCATCGCCGAGAAATATCCGGGCTTTGGGGAAATTCCATGGCAGGAAACCTGCACATCCGGCCAGGACCAGCAAGGAAAGCAGACCGACAATCCCTGCTCCACCGGCAAGCCACAGGCCACAGGCCGAAACGATCATCCCCTGCGTGGTGGCCAATCCGTCGATGCCGTCCATGAAATTCCAGACGTTGATCAGGATGATCGCCGCACCGAATGCCAGCACCATCTCGGGCAACCCGCCACCGATGCTCCATGCGGTGGCCGACATCAATCCGGCGGCCAGGACATGTACAAAAAGGCGCAATCGCACGGAAAGCGGGCGATGATCGTCGAGCCAACCGATGCCCGCCACCATGCCCAGCCCGCTCGCGAAACCGCCCCAGCGTAAAGCCGTGGAGGGCTCCATCCACACAAGCACGCAATAGCCCAGCAGTACGACCAAGGCGATCGACAAGCCGCCACCACGAGGTGTGGGAACGACATGATTGCGGCGCTCGTCCGGCTGGTCGAGCAATCGGCGCGACAGTGCGTAACGGCGCAGCAGGCCCGTGGCGACGAACGCGATCAAGAATCCAGCAACGCACCACCCCACCCATGCCGCAAACGGCATGCTCATACCACGGCGTAGTTGAGCAGTGGCTTGACCGTGCCCCACTCCTTGCAGCTCGGGCATTGCCAGTGGTGCGTTCTTGCGCCAAAACCACAACGCGTGCACCGGTAGCTCGGATTGCGGACCAGCAACTGGTCGGTGATGTGCTTGAGATCGTTCAAGGTCACGCCTGCATCACCGCCGCCGGCCAACGTGAGATCGATCAAGGCAGCCTCGCCGCGCACGGAGGGGCGATCCTTCAGCTGGGTGCTCAGGTACTGCCTGGCTTCGGTGATTCCGTCCTGAGCCTCAAGCAGATGCGTTACCGCCAGCACAGGAGCAATGCCGCGATAGTGCTCGGTCATCTCGGCAAGAAAGGTGCGGGCACCGGACAAGTCCCCGACGCGCTCGTAGCAAGCCAGCAGGGCCGGCATGAACTCGGGCAGGAACTCGGGATCGTGGCGTGCAGCCCTTTCGAAAGCACGGATGGCGGCCTCGTCATTGCCGGCAGCCGATTCGATGCGCCCTTCCAGAATGCCCGCACGCACCGACGTGGCATCGGCTTCGTAGGCCCGGGCAACGCATCGCCGGGCGCCATCCGCATCGCCGGCACTGCGGTGCCGCTCGGCCAGCTCGCACTCGAATTGGCCGATCAGCTTGCCCATCGGTTCGCCGGTCACCTCTTCGTAACGGGCGGCATTGTCGATGGCCTTTTCCCAGTCGCGCTCGGCCTGATAGATGGAAATCAGGTGCTTGAGCGCCTGCGGGGCACGCTGGTCGATCTTGGCCAGATCGGAGAACACGGTTTCGGCCCGATCAAGCAAGCCGGACTTCATGTAATCCTCACCCAGCGCGAGCAAGGCCTGCACGCGCTGCGCATCGCTCAGATCGTGGCGCTGCACCAGCCCCTGATGCAGGCGAATGGCCCGGTCGACTTCTCCGCGGCGACGGAACAGGTGCCCCAAGGCCACCTGGGTTTCGAACGTTTCCTTGTCCAGCTCGGCAATGTGCAGGAACAGCTCGATCGCCTTGTCAGGCTGCTCGCTCAACAGGTAGTTGAGGCCGCGGAAATACGTGCTGGACAGACGACTGACCTGGCTTTCCCCATGGCGTTGCCCGCCCCTGCGGCCGATCACCCAACCCGTCAATGCCGCCAGCGGCAGGCACAGGAAGAACCAGAACCACTCGTTGAGAAATTCCATCGTGTCGCTGCTCCAGAATCAATATCCAAGCGGACCACTGTCGGCTGGACGCATCGCCCGGACTCATGCCACAAGTATGAACACGACCGGAAACAACCCTGCAGCATTGTGCCGTGCACGGCCACGGCCTGCACGCTTCATCGTCGGACATGGCGGCCCAATGCGGCAAGGCCTCGCTCGGCCAAACCGGATGCGGCCACGCGAACCGCGCGGTCAACGAAACCGCATCAACCGCCGGCGGAATCCGGCAGCGGGACGACATCGCTGACGCGCTCGCGCAGCTCCTTGCCCGGCTTGAAATGCGGCACATGCTTGCCGGTCAGGGCGACGGATGCACCGGTCTTCGGATTCCGGCCCATGCGGGGCGGACGGAAATGCAGGGAAAAACTGCCGAAACCGCGGATTTCGATCCGTTCATCCTGCGACAGCGCAGCCCCCATCATGTCGAGAAGGGACTTGACGGCCAGATCGACATCGTCGGCGCGCAAATGCGGCTGGCGGCGGACCAGGATTTCGATCAGTTCGGACTTGGTCATCAGTACGGACAAAGAGTGCTGCCAACATGAAATCCGCGCGCCCCGTGCAAGCACGGAACGCGCGGACGGACTGCCAGACCCTTGCGGGACTGCTTACTCGGACTTGCCGCCCAGCTGAGCACGCAACAGCGCGCCCAAGCTGGTGGTGCCGGTTGCGGCTTCGGCGGCGGTCTTGTTGTACTCGGCCAGCGCTTCGGCGGTCTCGGCTTCATCCTTGGCCTTGATCGACAGCTGCAGGCTGCGGCCCTTGCGGTCCATGCCGATGAACTTGGCTTCGATCTTGTCGCCGACCTTCAATGCCTGCGAAGCATCGTCGACACGGTCGTAGCTGATATCGCGGACGGACACGTAGCCCTCGACGCCATCGCCCAGATCGATCGTGGCACCCTTGGCATCCACTTCCTTGACCGTACCTTCGACCTTCGAGCCCTTCGGGTGGCCTGCCATGTACTGACCGAACGGATCCTGCTCGAGCTGCTTGACGCCCAGCGAGATGCGCTCGCGCTCCGGATCGACAGCCAGCACCACGGCTTCAAGCGTGTCACCCTTCTTGAAGTTGCGCACGATGTCTTCGCCGGTGGTGTTCCAGCTGATATCCGACAGATGGACCAGACCGTCGATGCCGCCGTCCAGACCGATGAAGATGCCGAAGTCGGTGATCGACTTGATCTGGCCGGACACCTTGTCGCCCTTCTTGTGGATGGCCGCGAAGGTCTCCCACGGATTGGCGGCAACCTGCTTCATGCCCAGCGAGATGCGGCGACGCTCTTCGTCCACGTCCAGCACCATCACCTCGACCTCGTCGCCGACCTGCACGACCTTGGACGGGTTGACGTTCTTGTTGGTCCAATCCATCTCGGACACGTGCACCAGACCCTCGACCCCCGGCTCGATCTCGACGAACGCGCCGTAATCGGTGACGTTGGAGACCTTGCCGAAAACGCGGCTGTTGGCCGGGTAGCGACGGGCGATGTTGTCCCACGGATCCTCGCCCAGCTGCTTCAGGCCCAGCGAAACGCGGTTGCGCTCGCGGTCGAACTTCAGCACGCGAACTTCCAGCTCGTCGCCGACGTTGACCACCTCGGACGGGTGGCGCACGCGCTTCCACGCCATGTCGGTGATGTGCAGCAGGCCGTCGATGCCGCCCATGTCGACGAACGCACCGTAATCGGTGAGGTTCTTGACGACGCCCTTGAGCACGGCGCCTTCGACCAGCTTCTCGAGCAGCTGCTCGCGCTCTTCGGAGTGCTCGCTCTCGACCACGGCGCGGCGCGAGACGACGACGTTGTTGCGCTTGCGGTCAAGCTTGATGAGCTTGAACTCCAGCTCCTTGCCTTCCAGGTACGCGGGATCGCGCACCGGGCGCACGTCGACCAGCGAACCCGGCAGGAACGCGCGAACGTCCTTGATGTCGACGGTGAAGCCGCCCTTCACCTTGCCGCTGATGCGGCCGGTGATGGTCTCGTTCTTCTCCAGCGCTTCTTCCAGCTCGTCCCACACCATCGCGCGCTTGGCCTTCTCGCGCGACAGCACGGTTTCGCCGAAGCCATTCTCGATGGAGTCCAGCGCGACCTTGACCTGGTCGCCCACGCCCACGTCGATTTCGCCGGCGTCGTTACGGAACTGTTCGATCGGCACGATGCCTTCGGACTTCAGGCCGGCGTTGATCACCACGACGTCGCCGCGGACTTCCACGACGGTACCGGTGACGATGGCGCCCGGCTTCAGCTTGGCCAGATTGGCCTGGCTCTGTTCGAACAGTTCTGCGAAAGATTCGGTCATGTTTGAAAATACTCGGTTGGACACACGGACGGCCACGCCGACGAGGCGATGCGCCGCCCACCCTGTTGGTGGATGGAAAACCGCCGCTTGCGCGACGGTGCCTGTTGTATTGCGGTATTGCGCCAGTCTGCCGGGAAGAAACCAACCCCGACGCAAGGATCAAAGCGGCCGGGTCAATGCCAGCACCTTGTCCACCACCTGATCGATCGGCATGCCCGTGGTGTCGATGAGCACGGCATCTTCGGCCGGCCTCAGGGGCGCCACCGCACGCTGGGCGTCGCGGGCGTCGCGGGCAAGAATCTCCCGCAGCAGGTCGTCCATGCTAACCGAAACCCCTTTTTCTTTCAATTGGTTGTAGCGCCTGCCGGCGCGTTCCTCGGCGCTGGCCGTCAGGAACACCTTGAACGGCGCATCGGGGAAGATCACCGTCCCCATGTCGCGCCCGTCGGCCACCAGCCCCGGCAATCTCCGGAACGCCCGCTGCCGCTCGCGCAGGGCTGAACGCACCTCGGGGATGGCAGCAATCGCCGAGGCCACGGCACCCGTGGTTTCCAGGCGCAGCTCGTCGGTGGCATCGACCCCGTTCACGTGCACGCGCAGGCCGCGCGCCTCCGACTCCTCGAAGGAAACCCGGGTATCGAATGCGCAGCGCACCAGCGCCGCCGAGTCCGAAATGTCCAGATCGGCCCAGCTCGCCGCCACCCCGACCGCCCGATAAAGCGCGCCGGAATCGAGGTAATGCCACCCCAGCCGCGCCGCCACGATCCGACTGACCGTGCCTTTGCCGGCACCGGACGGGCCATCGATGGTCAACACGGGGATGTTCGATTCCATGCACGATTCTCCAGCTGCGGCAGTTCTTTCGGGACCGCGAATTGTAGGGCACCATCCGAAGCCCGGGCCGAAGGCGCTCGCCACGCTTGAACACCGGATACGTCCCACGGTATGATTGACGGCTTAGCGGATTCCGGTCCAACCCGAGAGCGGGAAAACCGGGGTCCTGTCCCCCGAATCCAGACGTTTACGCCGAGGTGTGTCATGAAGGTCCTGTCCTCCCTGAAGTCGGCGAAGACCCGTCACCGCGACTGCAAGGTGGTCCGCCGTCGCGGCAAGGTCTTCGTGATCTGCAAGAGCAATCCGCGTTTCAAGGCCCGCCAGCGCTGAGTCGCCGGCTGCCGCGAAAGCATCAAGAAACCGCCGTTCAGGCGGTTTTTTGTTATGGTGCGGCCCGTTCGCCACGCACGCACCACCGTTCGGGAGACTCCTGGATGAACCGCCTCGTTGCCACTGCCATACTTTCCGCCCTGCTGGCCGCCCTGGCCCCGGTGGCGGCCTCTGCTGCAGAGACCTTGTTGGTGGACCGTGCCAAGCACGCCCCTGCCGGCGCCCCCGCGCGCGGGCAGACGATGCAGCAGGTCGAGGCCCGGCTCGGGGCTCCCCGGCAAAAGCTGAATCCGGAGGGTGGCCAGAAGAAGCGGTGGCCGACGATCAACCGCTGGGAATACCCGGACTACATCGTCTATTTCGAGAAGAACAAGGTCATCGACGTCGTGGTGCGCAAGGCCGCCCCGAACGAGATCGGCCCCAAGCCTCCGGTCCGCTGAACGCCTTCACGGCCGGGGCATTTCCAGGCCCCGCCGATGCGGGGCCTTCAACGCAAGCATCACTGAATCCATGAGCGCAGAACTCCGTTTCCCGGCGGAATGGGAATTCCAGTCCGCCGTCCTGATCGCGTGGCCACATGCCGAGACCGACTGGGCCGAGCGCCTGGGCGAAGTCGAGGACACCTACGTGGCCCTGGTTGCCGCCATCACCCGCTTCGAGCCGGTGGTGATCTGCGTGGCCGACGACGACATCGAGACCTACGCCGAAATGCGCCTGCGCTCGAACCGGGTGGACATGGAGCGCGTGCGTTTCGTCACTGTCGAATACGACGATACCTGGCTGCGCGATTCCGGTCCGATCACGCTCAAGCGCGCCGATGGCGGCTTCCGCCTGCTCGACTTCCGCTTCACCGGCTGGGGCGGCAAGTTCGAAGCCAGCCGCGACGACCGACTGGTCGGCACGCTGGCCGGCAACGGCCTGTTCGCGCGAGCCGACGTGCAGAGCATCGACTTTGCGCTGGAAGGCGGCGCCATCGACACCGACGGGGCAGGCACCCTGCTGACCACGTGGAAGTGCCTGCACGAGCGCCATCCGCAGCTCGCGCGCGAGGAGCTGTCGGCCAGGCTGGCCGGCTGGCTGGCACAGCAGCGCGTGCTGTGGCTGGATCACGGGTATCTGGAAGGCGACGACACCGACGCCCACGTCGACACCCTCGCCCGCTTTGCTTCGCCCGACAGCATCGTGTTCCAGGCCTGCGACGATGCCGGCGATTCGCACCACGCCGAATTGACCGCGATGGGCGAGGAACTGGCCGCGCTGCGCACCGCCGATGACCGGCCCTACCGGCTGTTCCCGCTGCCGTGGGCGCAACCGATCATCGACGAGGGGCGCCGTCTGGCTGCCTCCTACGCCAATTTCCTGATCGTCGACGGCGCCGTGCTGATGCCCGCCTACGGCATCACGCCCGACGAACGCGCGACCGACGATGCCGCGCGCGACGTGCTGGCCGCCGCTTTTCCCGGCCGCGAGATCGTGCAAGTCCCCTGCCGCCCGCTGATCTGGCAGAACGGCAGCCTGCACTGCATCACGATGCAGCTGCCCGCCGGCCTGTTGGCCGCCTGAACCCGCCCTCCGCGCCGGCCGCCGCATTGGTCGGCCACGCCACTCCGGCGCGCTACCATGCGTGCCTGCATCCCGTCAGCAAGCCGATGACCACCCGCAAGACTCTCCCCGTCGCGCTCGTCCAGGAGCGCAACCACGGCGACGCCGAGGCCAACCTGTCCGTGATCGAAGCCCGCGTGGCCGAAGCCGCCGCGCAAGGCGCCCGGCTCGTGCTGCTGCAGGAGCTGCACAACGGCCCGTACTTCTGCCAGCACGAATCGGTGGACGAATTCGACCTGGCCGAGCCGATCCCCGGCCCGAGCACGCAACGGCTGGGTGCGCTGGCGAAGCGGCACGGCGTGGTGATCGTCGGCTCGCTGTTCGAGAAGCGCGCCACCGGCCTGTACCACAACACCGCGGTGGTGCTGGAGAAGGACGGCACGCTCGTCGGCAAGTACCGCAAGATGCACATCCCGGACGACCCGGGCTTCTACGAGAAGTTCTACTTCACGCCCGGTGACATCGGCTTCAAGCCGGTGGACACCTCGGCGGGCCGGCTCGGCGTGCTGGTGTGCTGGGACCAGTGGTATCCGGAAGCCGCGCGCCTGATGGCGCTGGCCGGCGCCGAAATGCTGCTCTACCCCACCGCGATCGGCTGGGACCCGGCCGATGCGGCCGACGAAAAGACCCGCCAGCGCGATGCGTGGGTGCTGAGCCATCGCGGCCATGCCGTCGCCAACGGCCTGCCGGTGCTGAGCTGCAACCGCGTCGGCAACGAGGCTTCGCCGCTGGGGGCTTCCGGCATCGACTTCTGGGGCAACAGCCACGTGCTCGGCCCGCAGGGCGAATTCGTCATCGAAGCCGGCACCGAGCCGACCCTGCTGCTGGCCGAAGTGGACATGGCGCGCAGCGAGCACGTGCGGCGCATCTGGCCGTTCCTGCGCGACCGCCGCATCGATGCCTACGACGGCTTGCTCAAGCGCTACATCGACTGAGCCGGCCGTGTCCCCGACGATCCGACCGGCCCGCGAGGCCGACGTGCCCGCCATCGCCGCGATCTATGCAGTGGAAGTGCGCGAGCGGGTCAATACCTACGAATACGACGTGCCCGACGCGGCCGAGATGCTGGTGCGCATGCGCCGCACGCTGGCCGCCGGCTACCCTTATCTGGTCGCCGAGCGCGACGGCGAAATCCTCGGCTACGCCTATGCCGGCAGCTACCGCAGCCGCGTGGCCTACCAGTGGACCGTGGAGAACTCGGTCTATGTTGCCGATGCCGCGCATGGCCAGGGCATCGGCACCTTGCTGATGCGGGCATTGATCGCCGCCTGCGAAGCCTGCGGCTTCCGCCAGATGGTCGCAGTGATCGGGGAACCGGCCAATGCCGCCTCCATCCGCCTGCACGAGAAACTCGGCTTCACCCTGATCGGCGTGTTCCCGGCGCTGGCCTTCAAGCATGGCCGCTGGCTGGACACCGTGCAGATGCAACGCGCGCTCGGCCCCGGCGCCGACACGCCACCTTCCGGACTCGAACCCTTCCGATGAACGACCTGCCCTCCTCGTCCGCTCCCGTTGCGGACACCGCCTCCGCAACCGGTGCCTTTGCCGACCAACCCGTGCGCGTGGTCGAGCGCGACGGCGTGCGCTATACCCTGCTCGGCACCGCCCACGTGTCGCAGGCCAGCCTGGCCGCAGTGAAGCAGGCCATCGACAGCGGCCGCTTCGATGCGGTGGCGGTGGAACTGGATGCCCAGCGCCTGCAGTCGATGACCGACCCTGACGCGCTGGCCAAGCTCGACCTGGTGCAGGTGATCCGCAGCAAGCGGCTGGCGCTGTTTGCGGTGAACCTCGGCCTGGCCGCCTACCAGCGCCGGCTGGCCGAGCAGCTCGGCATCGAGCCCGGCGCCGAGCTCAAGGGTGCCGTGCTGGAAGCCCGTGCGCGCAACCTCCCGGTACACCTGATCGACCGCGACGTCGGCCTGACCTTCCGCCGCGCTTCCGGCCGGCTCGGCTTCTGGGGCCGGATCAAGCTGATGTCCGGGCTGCTGGCCGGCCTGCTGTCCAGCGACGAAGTCGGCGAGAACGACATCGAGAAGCTCAAGCAGGGCGACATGCTCGAATCGAGTTTCAGCGAGTTCGCCGGGGAAAGCCCGGCGCTGTACGAAACCATCATCGCCGAGCGCGACCGTTACATGGCCACCCGCCTGCGCGAAAGCTGCGGCAATGCACGCGAAGTGCTGGCGGTGGTCGGCGCCGGACATCTGGCGGGCCTGTCGCGGCACCTGAAAGACGACACCGGAAACCCGCAGCAACTGCGCGCCGAACTCGAATACCTGCCGCCCAAGCGCAACATCCCGTGGTTCTCGCTGGCGATCACCGCGCTGGTGCTGAGCGGCGTGGGCATCGGCTTCTGGCGCGGCGGCATGGGCGTGGGCAGCCACCTGCTGGCGATCTGGGCGGCATGGACCGCCGGGCTGGCCGGGCTGGGCTGCCTGCTCGGCGGCGGCCACCCGCTCAGCGTGCTTACCGCCGCGGTGGTGGCCCCGTTCAAGCCGTTCCGCGCCACCTTGCCGGCCGGCATGTTCAGCGCGCTGGTCGAAGTGCACCTGCGCAAGCCGGCCTACGCCGACTTCCTCGCCTTGCGCGAGGACACCCAGAGCTGGCGTGGCTGGTACCGCAACCGCGTCTCGCGGGTGGTGCTGGTGTTCCTGCTCACCGACCTGGGCAGCATGACCGGTGTATGGATCGCCGGCCTGCGCATCGCGGGCAAGCTGCTGGGCTGAACCGGATCAGGCGAACCGCCGCGCGAACGCGACGCAACTGGCCACGCATCCGGTTGCCACCACCATGCCGTACGCGACGGGTTCGTGCAGCCACCAGGCAGCCAGGGCCAGGCCGAAGAACGGTTGCAACAACTGCAACTGGCCGACTCTGGCAATGCCTCCGACCGCAAGCCCGTGGTACCAGAACACGAAGCCGATCAGCATGCTGAAGACCGACACATAAGCCAATCCCAGCCATGCGGAGATGCCTGTGCCCAGCAGCGACGCTGGCGCGCTGATCACCAGCAAAGGCAGCATCACCGGCACTGCCAGCACCAGAGCCCAGGAAATCACCTGCCAGCCACCGAGCCGCCTGGACAGCACCGCACCTTCGGCATAGCCCATGCCGCACAGCACGATTGCCGCAAGCATCCACAGGTCGCCCGCCATCGAGGACGGACCTGCATGCTTCCAGACGAATGCCGCAACCAGCCCGCTCCCGATGCAGGAGAATAGCCAGAACAGCGGGCGTGGACGTTCACCGCCACGGATGACCCCGAAGATCGCGGTAGCCAAGGGCAACAGCCCGATGAACACGATCGAATGTGCCGAGGTGACGTGCCGCAATGCCAAGGCCGTCAACAGCGGGAATCCCACCACGACCCCCAGTGCGACCACGGCCAGCGAAGGCAAATCCCTGCGGGTGGGGCGTACCTGCCGGCCCACCAGCAGCAAGGCGACAGCAAGCAGCGCCGCGATCAGCGCCCGCGCACTGGTGAGGAAAAGCGGCGGGAAGCCAGCCACGGCCACTCGCGTTGCCGGCAGGGAACCGCTGAAAATCACCACGCCGAGAATACCGCTGCCAAAACCCTTCCATGATGCCTGCATGTTTTTCCGCCCATGACGTCTGGCGGACAGGATGGTCGGGCGCCGCGCTTGGGCACAGCCACAAAAACATACAATTCGAATGAACTGTATCGGCACGAAAGGCACACGGTCCATGGACATCCCCACGCCCGGCAGCAGGCGCAGACCGTATGTCACGCAGGAAGTGATGCAGGCCGTCCGCCGGCAATTGGACACCGGCACGCTGGTCGGTGGCGACCGCCTGCCCTCCATACGGCAACTGGCCGCGCAGTTGCGGGTATCGCCTTCGACCGTGGTCGAAGCCTATGACCGGCTCTCCGCCGAAGGACTGATCCGCGCAAGGCCGGGTTCGGGCTTCTACGTCAGCGCTGGCCATCCGCCCATCCCCGCAGTGGCCGCCAGGCCTCCGCATGCGGATCCACTGATCGATCCTTTCTGGGTTTCACGGCAGGCACTGGATGCGGCACCGTCGGCCCTCAAACCGGGCTGTGGCTGGCTTCCTCCGGACTGGATGCCGCTGGATGCGTTGCGTCGCTCCTGCCGTGCGCTCGCCCGTAGCCAGGACGCGGCACCCCTGGTCGACTACGGCACTACCCGCGGCCCGCAAGCCCTGCGTCGACTGCTGCAGGTCCGGCTGTCCGGTCACGGCATCGAAACCGTACGGGAAAACCTGCTTCTGGCTGGTTCGGCCACGCATGCCCTGGATCTGGTCTGCCGGCTGCTGCTCCGTCCCGGCGATACGGTTCTGGTGGATGACCCGTGCTACTTCAACTTCCGGACGACCCTGCAGGCACACAGGGCCAAGGTGCTGGGCGTCCGGCATACGCCCGACGGTCCCGACCTCGCAGCCTTCTCGGCCCTGCTCGATCAGCATGCGCCACGCCTCTACCTGACCAACGCATCCCTGCACAACCCGACCGGCGCCACGCTTTCCGCCCAATCCGCGCACCGGCTGCTGAAGGCAGCCGCGGCGCATGGCCTGATCGTGGTGGAAGACGATATCTTCGCCGATTTTGCCGAAGATCCAGCACCGCAACTGGCTGCACTCGACGGACTGGAAAACGTGCTGCGCATCGGCAGCTTCTCCAAGACCTTGTCCGCGTCGGCACGCTGCGGCTACATCGCGGCCCGCGCGGAATGGATCGATGGATTGGCCGAACTCCAGATCGCCACCGGTTTCGGTGGCCCTGGCCGGATCGCGACCGAGCTGCTTACCCATGCGCTGACCAGTGGCGGCTACCGCAAGCACATGGAAGCCTTGCGGCGCCGTCTGGCGCGTGCGCGCCGCGAAGCGGCCATGCGCCTGCGACGCATCGGCATCGAACCATGGCTGATGCCATCGGGCGGTTTCTACCTGTGGTGCCGCCTTCCTGACAACCGCGATGCCACCGAAGTGGCACGCCGCGCGCTTGCGGAAAACATGGTGCTTGCCCCGGGCAACGTGTTCAGCACGACCGGCACGGCCACGTCGTTCATGCGCTTCAACGTGGCGCATTGCAGCGACCCCGGCATGTTCCAGACGCTTCGCCGGGCGCTCTCGGGCTGACGCCGCACTTTCACCCGGAGACCGGCACATGGCCCGCCGGCACCCCGCGCGCGCGCCGGATCAAGCGCGCGGTACCGGTGCCGAGGTCGTCGAGGATCGCGTAGATCGTCGGCAGGAACAGCAGGCTCACCAGCGTGGAGAAGGCCAGCCCGCCGGCGATGGCGCGGGCCATCGGGAAGTACGGCGGCCCGTTGCCGGCCAGCTGGGTGTTGCCCATCGCGATGGGCACCATCGCCAGGATCGCCGTGCCCATCGTCATCATGATCGGGCGCAGCCGCTCGCGGCTGCCTTCCACCAGTGCATCGGTGCGGGCCATGCCATGCCGGCGCAGGTTGTTGACGTGCTCGATCATCACGATGCCGTTGTTCACCACCACGCCCATCAGCACGAGGATGCCGATGAAGGCCATGATCGAGAACGCGGTGCCACTCAGCCAGAACAGCCAGAACACGCCGAAGATCGAGAACACCACGCCGCTCATGATGGCCGCCGGGAACAACATCGACTCGAACACCGCCGCCATCACGATGTAGATCATCAGCACCGCGATGACGAGGTTGAACAGCATCTGCTTCATCGCATCGTCGTCCTGCTGGAACGCGCCGCCGTCGAAGGAGTAGCTGTAGCCGGCCGGGAACCCGACCCGCTTGAGCACGTCTTCCATCGCCTTGCGCGCGTCCGGCACGGTCACCTTGTCGGCCAGGTTGGCCTGGATATTCAGGGTGGTCTGGCGGTTGGAACGCTGGATGCCGGCGGCGGTGGGCACCACCGACACGTCCACCAGGCTCAGCAGCGGCACTTCGCGTCCATCCTTCGTGCGCACCGTGAACTGCGAGAGGTCCTCGACGCTGTATTGCTCGGCCCCGGCGAAGCGCACGTTCACCGGCACTTCGTTGTCGCCGCGACGGAACTCGCGCAAGGTGCTGCCGCGCAGCGCCATGCCGACGAAACCGCCCACCTCCTCCGCGCTGAAACCGAACGCGGCGGCACGCTCGCGGTCCACCCGCACCTTCAGCTCGCTGTTGCGGTCCCCGGCATCCACGCGCACGTCGCGCAGTTCCGGGCGCCGCGCCAGCAGCGGCACGATCTGCCCGGCCAACTCGTCCAGCTGCTGCATCGAATCACCCACCAGCGCCACCGACACGCCCGGCTGCTGGCTGCCACCGCCGTCGCCGTTGCGACCCATGCCGATGGTGGCGCGCGCGGATTGCGGCAACTCCTTGCGAATGGCCTCGACGAGCCGGGCGGTCTCGTCGATCTTCTTCGTGTCCAGATCCACCACCGTCGAACCCCAGTCTTGCTCGTTGAAGTACGAATAGACTTGGGTGATGCGGAAGCGCTTGCGGTTGGCTTCGAGGAAACCCTCCACGCGCTGGATCTCGTCGGACATCTGCTGCAGCGAATAGCTGCCTTTCCACTGGTAGAAAATGTAGGCCTTTCCGGCATCGCCGCCACCACCGAACATGTCGGTCTTGGTCAGCACCATCGGCACGATGCTGGCCAGCACGATCAGCACGATGCCGGTCACGCTCCAGCCGCGGTGCTCCAGCGTCCAGCGCAGGAAACCGGCATAGCGGCCCTGCAGGCGGTGGATCAGACCGCGCTCGTTGCGCACCGCCGGCGGCGTCTTCATCCGCGCCGACAGCATCGGGATCAGGCTGATCGCCACCAGCCACGAGGCCAGCAGCGAGACGCTGATGGTGATGGCGATCTGCGCCATGAAGATGCTCACCTCGTTGGTCGGCCCGAACAGGTTGGGCACGAACACGATGCAGTGGCACAACGTGCCGGCCGACAGCGCAATGGCCACGTGCTTGGTGCCCAGCACCGAAGCCCGCATCGGGTCGCCGGGCAAGCGCTCGCGCTCCTGGTAGATGCTCTCCACCACCACCACGGCGTTGTCCACCAGCATGCCGACCGCCAGCAACAGGCCCATCATCGTCAGGATGTTGAGGGTGACACCGGCGAAGTACATGAAACCCAGCGTCATCAGGAAGCAGATCGGGATGGCCAGCGTCACCATCAGCGTGGACGGCCAGTGGCGCAGGAAAAAGAACAGCACCGCCACCGACAGCACCAGACCGATCCCGCCGGCTTCGGCCAGTTCGGTCAGCGAGGCGGTCACCGCATCGCCTTCGTTGTCGATCACCTTCACCTGGATGTCGGACAGGGCCGCTTGCCCGCGGATGTCCTCCACCGCGTCGATCACTCGGCGCGACACCTCGACGAGGTTGGCGTTGCGCTCCTTGTACACGTCCAGGCCGACGGCGGCGCGGCCGTCCAGGCGCCGGCCGTAATCCATGCGCTGCGGACGCAGGCGCACCTGCGCGATGTCGCCCAGCCGCAACCCCTTGGCATCGAGCACCACGTCGCGCAGTTGCTGCAGGTCGGTCAGTTCGCCGACCGGCTGCACGCGCAGGCGCTCGCCGTGATCGTCGATCTCGCCGGCTGACACCGAGAAATTGAGCGTCTTCAGCTTGGCGTTGAGGTCGTTGAGGCTCAGGC
>Ga0194137_10000673_pt1 | contig 22027 bp, 19 predicted proteins | sample TARM_MetaG_T3_14_FD_134025 | JGI IMG/M metagenome (GOLD analysis project Ga0194137, IMG submission 134025) | Freshwater microbial communities from Pennsylvania, USA, analyzing microbe dynamics in response to fracking - TARM_MetaG_T3_14 (version 2) | ecosystem: Environmental > Aquatic >... | reverse complement strand
CTGATTGAATCCCTGCGGGATCAGTTTGGCATTGCCTTTGTGATGGTAACTCACGACATGAAGATGGCCCGGAGTCTCGGGCGGGTGTTGCGGCTTGAACAGGGCCGGCTGATTCAGGAAGTCTGATCAGCGGCCCTTCTGCGCCGCGCGGCTCGGCGCAGGCGCCAGTCAGAGCGGATTTTCCGGCGCCACAGGAACTGGATAATCAGGTAGGCGAGGCAGGCGGAAACGGTGGCGATGATCAGCGAGCCCAGGTACAGAGGGATGCCAATGTCCAGCAGTCGTTCACTGATCCAGGACCACGACAGCTCGAACTCAAAGCTCAGAACCGGGCGATCCAGCGCCCAGGCGCCGATCTTGTAATTGAAATAGAACATCGGTGGCATCGTCACCGGATTGCTGATCCAGACCAGAACGACCGACAGCGGAAGGTTGGCGTTGAACCAGATGGCGAAGAAGGCGGCCGCAACCATCTGGAAGGGCATTGGAATAAAGCAGAACCAGACCCCGACCAGAAAGGCCCGGGCAACGCTGTGACGGTTAATGTGCCAGAGATTGGGTTCATGAAGGATATCGCCCAGAAAATGCAGCGACTGGATCGCTTGCACTCTTTCTGGTGAGGGCAGATAACGTTTCATGAACTTCTTTGGCATTGGAAGTTCTGCCTTTTAACGGAGTTAAAATACCGGCACATCGGATGTCGCCGGTGAGTGTGTCATAGCCAGGAGGACAAGGATTGTCCGGAAGTATCAACGGCCCGACGTCCCCGTCGGCCAAGCACGGTCTCGCGGCGCTGGGCGTTTTCGCCTTCTCTTTTGGCGTTATCTTACTGTATTGGTTGTCGATACTGCCACCTCCGGAGTGGCTGGGCCTGGCAATATTCGTGCTTTTACTGACACTGGCCCGGGCGCTGTCGCTCCCTGTTCGCCGGTTGCTTGTGCTTGTGCTGGGCTTGCTGATCGGCCTTTCCTGGGCGGCCTGGCATTCTGGTGACCGCCTTTCCAGGGTTCTGCCAGCGCATGCCGAAGGCCAGGAGCTCTCGGTGTCCGGTTACCTGTGTGATGTTCCCTCCTCAGGCAGTTTCAACAGTTTGCGTTTCAGTTTCTGTGTCACCCGCTGGCACAACCTCGCGAACGACAACGAGGGCGGCCGTCTGCCCGGCTTCTTGCGACTGGCCTGGTACGGTCACGCCGGAGAGGTTCTGCCGGGGCCGGGCCTGCGTCTGGAGGTGGTGCTGAAGCGTCCCCATGGCACGCTCAATCCGTCCGGCTTCCGATACGAGGACTGGCTGTTCCGCAAGGGCTACCGGGCTACCGGGAGTGTCCGCAGTGTTCAGCCCGCGCCGGCAGTGGAATGCTCGCTGCACTGCCAGTATCGGCAGTTGCATCTGTCTCTGAAGGATTGGGTTGAGGAGCGTTTTGGAAACACCGAACACTTCGCGTTGATTTCCTCGTTGTTGATTGGCCATCGTGGCGCCATGACTCAGCAGCACTGGGATGTGCTCAAGGCGACCGGGACCATCCACCTGGTTGCCATTTCCGGTTTGCATCTGGGATTGGTGGCTCTGGGAGCCGGGTTTGTGAGCCGCCGGTTATTGCTGGCCTTGCCAGCTCGATGGATGGGGGAGCAGCAGGCCCGCCGGATCACCTTCTCTGTGGTGTTGGTGTGTTGTCTGGTGTACGCCCTGGCGGCGGGGTTTACGGTCCCGACCCGGCGCGCGTTGATCATGGTAACCGTGGCTGGCTGGATGCTTCTGCTGGCCCGGCAACCGCCCGTCTGGTTTCCGTTTCTGGCCGCTCTGGCTGTGGTGTTATTGATGGATCCTTTTGCGCCCCTGGACCAGGGCTTCTGGCTATCGTTTACTGCCGTTGCCGTTCTCATCCTTGCATTCTCCGCGCGCCTGGCCGGCGCGGGTTGGCTGGGCAGCCTGCTGGTCGCCCAGATTGCCGTGTTCGCCGGGTTGTGGCCGGTTCTGGCGGTCTTCGGTCAGGGCCAGCCATTGGCAGGATTATTGGCCAACCTGATTGCGATCCCCTGGGTCTCCCTGGTGGTCATGCCCTTGTTGATCGCAGGCGGGTTGATCACAGCCGCCCTTCCGGAGGCCGCAAGCCTGTTTGGCCCCGCTCTTGATCTGGTGCTGGAGTTGCTCTGGCGGTTTCTGGCACTGCTCGCGCGTTGGCCGGCACCCGAAATGGATGTCTCCGTTGAGGAAATTGCAGCGCTGTCGGTGCTGGTGTCACTAATTGTGTGCACACCGTTTACCGGCTTTCGTCTGGTGGCGCTGCTGTCGACACTGGCATGGCTGGGCTATGCCTGCTCCTCAGTGCCGCAGAATTCGGCTGTAGCCGGGGTCCAGGTAAGGGTCTGGGATGTGGGGCAGGGGCTGTCTGTGCTTGTACGGCATGGCCGCGCGGCGCTGGTCTACGATACCGGCCCGGCCGTTCCGGGGGTCTTTTCAGCGGTTGAATCAACCCTGTTGCCCAACCTCAGGGCCGAAGGTATCCGCAGGATTGATACCCTGGTGGTCAGCCACGCCGACAGCGATCATGCCGGGGGACTGGCGGAGCTTTCCGATAAAATCACCATCGGTCGGGTAGTGGCGGGAGAGGCTGCGGTGATCAGGGCGCAGCTTCCCGGCCTCGCTGTCGGGCCCTGCACAACGGCCACGGAAACCCTTGGGGCCCTGGCTATCGACTACTGGCAGCAGAAAGGCGCTTCCGAAGGTAACGATGCGTCCTGCGTGGTCCGTATCCGTGATGCCGAATCGGGCACTGAGTGGCTATTGCCCGGCGACATTACCGGTGGGGTCGAGACCAGCTATCTGGCGCAGCCGCGCGCCGGCAATGAATACCGCCGGGTGGTGGTGGCGCCCCATCATGGCAGCAAGACCTCGTCGTCGGAGCAATGGGTCCGGAGCCTGAAGCCGGACTGGGTGATCTACACCGCCGGGTATCGCCATCGGTACGGCCATCCCCATGCCTCGGTAACGGCCCGCTACCGGCAATCCGGCGCGGCCCAGTTGAACACCGCCTGTTCGGGCAGCATTCTGATGACCCTTGTCGATAACCGGTTGGCGGTAAAGGAAATGCGGGCCGAGGCGCCCTTCTGGATTGGTGGGCCGGGACTGGCCCGCGACCAATGTAAAATACCGTGACATTCCAGGTGTGGCCTCCACGGGCAGCTATGCTAAAGTAGCGCGGCTTGCAAACAATCAGGGAGACCAAGCGTGTTCGAGCTGTTGAAAGCCGGTGGCATTCTGATGGTGCCAATTGTCGCGTGTTCCATTCTGGCGCTTGCCATCATTCTGGAGCGTTTCTGGACCCTTCGCCCTTCCAGGGTTGCGCCGCCGCAGACCATTAACGAATTGTGGCGCTGGATCAAGAAAAAAGAACTGAATGGCCGGAAGCTCAAAGCCCTGCAGGGGTCCTCGCCCCTGGGCCGGATTCTGGCCGGCGGCCTGATCAACGCCAAGCATGGCCGCGACATCATGAAGGAGAGCATTGAGCACGAAGCCAGCCAGGTGATTCATGACCTTGAGCGCTTCCTGAACCCGCTCGGAACGGTTGCGACCATCACTCCGCTGCTCGGGCTTCTGGGTACGGTGATCGGCATGATCAAGGTCTTTGCCGAAATTCAGCTGGCAGGGGTCGGTAATGCCGGTAACCTGGCCGGTGGCATTTCCGAGGCACTGATTACCACCGCCGCGGGGCTGAGTGTGGCCATTCCGGCGCTGATCTGCCACCGCTACTTCATCCGCCGGGTGGATGAGCTGGTGGTTGGCATGGAGCAGGAGGCCATCAAGCTGGTCGAGGTGGTGCACGGAGACCGCGAAATCGACGTGGAAGGAGCCTGAACGCCGTGAAGTTCAAGCGCCAGAGAAGCCAGGAAGTCGGGGTCGACCTGACACCACTGATCGATGTGGTGTTCCTGCTGCTGATTTTCTTTATGGTTTCCACCACCTTTACCCGGGAGAGTCACCTTCAGGTGGAGCTGCCGGAGGCCAGTGGCGAGCCTGCAGAGGCCTCCGAGGTCAGGCAGATTGACGTGGTGATCAATGCCGAGGGTCAGTACATCCTGAATGACCGCACACTGGTCAATAATCGCCGCGAAACCCTGGAGCGCGGTATTCGCGAGTTGGCAGAGGGTGATAACTCACTGCCGTTTGTGATTACCGCCGATGCCAGAACGCCCCACGAATTTGTGGTCCGGGCCATGGACGTGGCCGGGCGCCTCGGGTTTGCCAAGCTCAGCATCACCACCGAGCGGGAGGCTGAGAGCCCGTGAAGGTGACCGAGCCTTTGCCTGATCTGGCCCCCACCGTCATTCCTCCAGGCAGTTGGGACACGTACAAACGTCTGCTGGCCTACGTCAAGCCATTCTGGCTTGCATTCTCCCTGGCTGTTCTCGGAAACGTTATCTATGCGGCGGCTTCTACCGGGATGGCGGCGGCCATGGAATACGTCATTGCCGCCATTGAGAATCCTACCGAAAGGAATCGTCTGCTACTGACCGGCATGATCGTCGGCGTATTTGCCTTCCGGGGGCTGGGAACCTTCTTGAGCCAGTACTTCATCAGCTATGTTGGCCGCCAGGTCATCAATGCCTTGCGGAACGACGTGTTCAATCGTCTGATGACCCTGCCGTCCCGGTATTTTGATGACAACGCGGCTGGTCGCCTGGTCTCGAAGCTGACCTTCAATGTCGAGCAGGTGGCTGATGCAACAACCAATGCGGTGACCATCACCCTGCGCGAAGGCCTTACTATTGTCGGCCTGCTGGGTTTCATGCTGTACACGAACTGGAAGCTGACACTGATTTTTCTGGCGGTTGGCCCGGTCATTGGTGCGGTGGTGAGCTATGCCAGCAAACGGTTCCGCAAGATCAGCAAGCGCATCCAGGGATCCATGGGTGATATAACCCATGTGGCGTCCGAGTCCATCAGCGGTTATCGGGTGGTTCGTACCTTTGGAGGTGAGGATTATGAACGGCAGCGTTTTCAGGAGGTTAATCAGAAGAATCTGAAGCAGAGTCTGAAGATGGCGTCGACCCAGGCGATCAGTGTGCCGATCATCCAGGTGCTGGTCGCCATCGCCATTGCCGGCCTGGTCTGGATGATGCTGGCGCCGGAAATCCGGGGCGAAATGACAACGGGGCAGCTGGTAGCCTTTATTACCGCCGCGACCACCATGGCCAAGCCCATCCGGCAGGTCACTTCGGTTCATGCCCAGATTCAGAAAGGGGTGGCTGCTGCCTATGATGTGTTCGAGACTATTGATGAATCGCCCGAACCAGACTATGGCACCTTTTCGCCGGACCGCGTTGAGGGTGAAATCGTTCTGGACGAGGTGTCTTTCCGGTATCGGGATCAGCTTGATAACGTTCTCGAGGGCATTTCCCTGACGATACCCGCAGGTCAAAGTGTGGCGCTTGTTGGGCGTTCGGGAAGTGGCAAATCCACGCTGGTGAGTCTGCTGCCCCGGTTTTATGAATATACCGGTGGAGATATACGCATTGACGGCCACTCTCTTCCGGACTTCTCATTGAAGTCGCTACGAGCCCAGATCGCATTGGTCACCCAGAATGTCGTCCTGTTCAATGACACCATTGCTGCCAACATCGCCTACGGCGCTCTCAGGGATTGTACGCGCGAGGAGATTCGTGAGGCTGCCGCCAAGGCCCATGCCCTTGAATTCATCGATCGCATGCCTGAGGGGCTGGACACCATGATCGGCGATAACGGGGTCATGCTTTCCGGTGGCCAGCGCCAACGGCTCGCCATTGCCCGCGCCTTGCTCAAGAATGCGCCGATCCTGATCCTGGACGAGGCCACATCAGCGCTCGATACCGAATCGGAGCGCCACATCCAGGAGGCGCTGGAAACAGTCATGCAGGGGCGCACCACACTGGTTATCGCTCACCGGTTGTCCACCATTGAGAAAGCCGACAGGATTCTGGTGATGGAGAACGGCCGGATCGCCGAATCGGGCCGACATGAGGAACTTCTTGCTGCTGGCGGTGCCTATGCTCAACTGCACCAGATGCAGTTCAGCGACCAGTCATGAGCTTTATTCAAACAACCATGAGTTCGCTGGTTGAGCGCCTCTGGTACGGCCACAGGCGTCCTTTGGCTTTCCTGACGCCTCTGTCCTGGCTGTATCGCGGCATCACGGAAGCCCGTCGACGTGCTGCCTGGGAGGCGCGTAATCTATCGCTGCCAGTTCCTGTTATTGTGGTTGGCAACATCACCGCCGGCGGAACCGGCAAGTCGCCGCTTACTGCCTGGCTGGTCGCTGAGCTGGCAGCGGCCGGCTGGCGGCCGGTTATCCTCAGCAGGGGTTATGGCGGCGCTGCTGGCAAATATCCTCTGGAAGTCACGGCCGGAACCAGCCCGGACGAGGCCGGTGATGAGCCAGTCATGCTGGCGCTGAGCACCGGCTGTCCCGTTGTTGTGGACCCCCAGCGCCGGCGCGCCGCCGACTACGCTCTGAAAAACAATCTCGGCGATCTGCTGATCTGCGATGATGGTCTGCAACACTACAAACTGCCCAGGGATCTGGAACTGTCCGTATTTGATGGCCAGCGCGGCATCGGTAACGGCGCCCTGATCCCTGTCGGGCCCCTGCGGGAGCCAGCTTCCCGGCTCGCTTCGGTGGATTTTGTTATTGTGAATGATAAATCTCGTTCGGAGCAGGCTCTGGAGAATTTTGCCGGTATCGACCACCCGGCCATCTATTCCATGGTGCTCGAGCCTGCAACCCTTGTCCAGCTGAAGACGGGGGCCACCAGGCCTGTCGAATACCTGGCAGGGAAGCAGGTAAAGGCGGTGGCCGGAATCGGCAATCCGGCCCGGTTTTTCGATACACTCAGGACCTTGGGTGCGGTGGTGACCGAAGCGGCCTTTCCGGATCATCACAGGTTCCGCCCGGAGGATCTGGCTGCCGGCGACGGTGAGCTGATTGTTATGACGACCAAAGATGCGGTCAAATGCCGGGAATTCGCACCTGAAAACGCATGGAGCCTGGTGGTTGAAGCCAGCCTGCCGGATCACTTCCGGGAGGCATTCCTGGCGCGGGTCCGCCAGTGTTCCGAGCCGTTAACCTATTGATATCACGTGAGTCGAACCATGGATAAAAAACTTTTGGCAATGCTGGCCTGTCCGGTCTGCAAAGGCGATCTGAAGCTCAACGAGGACAGAACCGAGCTGGTCTGTTATCAGGACGCGATGGCATTCCCGATCCGCGAGGGTATTCCGGTAATGCTGGCCACCGAGGCCCGGACGCTCTCCACCGATGAGCGCCTGCACAAGCGCTAAACCCAAGTCTCCCAGGGTGGTTACCTCATGTCTTTTACCGTTGTGATTCCGGCCCGCTATGCCTCCACTCGTCTTCCGGGAAAGCCGCTGGCAGAGATTGCCGGCAAGCCCATGGTCCAGCATGTCTGCGAACGGGCCGCGGAAAGTCGGGCAGACCGGGTGGTTGTCGCCACTGACGACGACCGGATCCGCACGGCCTGTGAAGCCTTCGGGGCCGAAGTGGTGATGACGTCTGCGCACCATGCCAGCGGCACCGACCGGCTGGAGGAGGTGGCACGCGAGCTCGGGTTCCAGCCGGATCAGAGGGTGGTCAATGTTCAGGGCGATGAGCCGCTGATTCCGCCCGAGCTGATTAACCAGGTGGCGGACAATCTGGAGCTGTATCCTGAAGCCGAAATTGCCACCTTGTGCGAACGTATCCACGACCCGGAACATGTGTTCAATCCCAACGTGGTCAAGGTCGTGTTTGACCATCGCGGTATGGCCCATTACTTCAGCCGTGCGCCGATTCCGTGGGCCCGGGACCAGTGGCGGGAGGGTTCGCCGCTAACCGGCATCGATGTGTCTCTGCCTGGTAACATCGGTTATTTCCGGCACATTGGCATTTACGGTTACCGGGCCTCGGTGTTGGGCCAGTTTGTCGGCTGGGCTCCGGCACCTACGGAGGTGACCGAATCCCTCGAGCAGCTGCGGGCCCTGTATAACGGCGCCCGGATTCATGTGGATGTGGCCTCGGTGAGCCCGCCTTCAGGGGTGGATACCGAGCACGACCTGCAGCGGATACGGAAATGGCTGGAAAACGGGAGTTTCACCAATGGCTGAACCGATAAAGGTACTGTTCGTCTGTCTGGGCAATATCTGCCGTTCCCCGACGGCCGAGGGGGTCTTTCGCGCACTGGTGGAGCAGGTCGGTCTGGCGGACCGGATCGAGATCGACTCCTGTGGCACCGGCCACTGGCATATCGGCAAAAATCCCGACGCCCGGGCCCGGGAGGCAGCCGGTCGCCGAGGTATCGATATCAGCGGGTTGCGGGCACGCCAGTTCACCCCTGAGGACCTGGATAGCTTTGATTATGTGTTGGTGATGGATCGCCAGAACCTTGCCGATATCAAGGATATCTGGCACCAAAATGGCGGCACCCGGCCGCAACTGTTTCTGGACTACGGCCGTTCGGCGCACCAGGAAGTGCCAGATCCTTACTACGGCGGCGATGAAGGCTTCGAAACGGTTCTTGATCTGATTCACGAAGCCGGTGAAGGGCTGCTGGCAGACATCCGGGGGCGTCTGGCTTGAGTCAGCATCCGGACATCCGGGAAAACGTTGAGCTGGAGGCACTGAACACCCTGCACGTGCCGGCCCGCGCCCGTTTCTTTGTGGAAGTTCACAGCGCTGAGGAGCTGGTTTGGGCCCTCGACTGGGCAGCGGAAAGAGACCATAAGGTGCTGATTCTCGGCGGTGGAAGCAATCTGGTGTTCGCCGGAGATTTCGACGGCCTTGTGGTTCGCCTGGCCATTCGTGGACGTTGCTGGGAGCATGTCGAGGATCACCGGGCCACCCTGGCTCTGGGTGCGGGCGAGAACTGGCATGAGGCCGTTCTGTATGCCTCGCGCGCCGGCTATCGGGGGATCGAAAATCTTGCATTGATCCCCGGTACAGCCGGTGCGGCTCCGGTCCAGAACATCGGTGCCTACGGGGTTGAGTTATGCGATTGCCTGGAGTCCGTTACCGCACTGGATCGCAAGACTGGTGAGCTGATCACTCTCGATAACGCCGAATGCCGGTTTGCCTATCGCGATAGCCTGTTCAAGCACACTCCCGGTCGGTACGTGATTACGGAAATCCGTCTGGGCCTGTCCCGCTCAAGACCGCTGGTTCTGGGATACCGGGATCTTGAGGATTATCTCGGTGATACCCCGCAGTCCGCTCTGACTCCTCTGCAGGTGGCGGAGGCCGTTATGGCCATCCGGCGTCGCAAGCTCCCGGATCCGGCCATCATTCCCAACGCCGGGAGTTTCTTCAAGAACCCGGTGGTGGATGGCGCAACGTTCGAGACGCTTAAGGCGCGGCATCCGGAAATTGTGGCGTATCCGCAGGAGCAGGGGGTCAAGCTGGCCGCCGCCTGGTTGATCGACCAGTGCGGCTGGAAAGGTTTCCGTAACGCCCGTGTGGGTGTCCACAACCGGCAGGCTCTGGTTCTGATCAACCATTCCGGTGGCAATGGCAGCGACATTCTTTCGCTGGCGAAGAAGATCGGGCAATCCGTTGAGAGGCGGTTCGGGGTGAGCCTGGAAATGGAGCCCGGCATCGTGGCCGGGCCCACTACGATGTAACGACCTTTGATTTAAAGACCTTTCCTGGGCGATGCGTTAACCAGGAAAGGCAGTGCCTCGGCTACCGGAATATCCTGCTTTTCCTCATCCCTGCGGCCCTTGTACTCAAGCGTTCCCGCCGCCAGGCCGCGTTCGGATACCACAAACCGGTGTGGAATGCCGATCAGCTCCATATCCGCAAACTTCACTCCCGGGCGTTCATTGCGGTCATCCAGCAGCACGTCATAGCCCGCCTGGCGCAGCTGCTCGTAGAGCTTCTCACCTGCTTCTGCCACCGTCGCCGACTTGTGGGCATTAAGGGTAACAATGGCCACCTGGAATGGCGCAATGGCGTCGGGCCAGATTATGCCCTTGTCGTCGTGGTTCTGTTCAATGGATGCAGCGACAATGCGGGACACGCCGATGCCGTAGCAGCCCATGTCCATGATCACGCTCTTGCCGTTTTCATCCAGAACCCTGGCGTTCATGGCAGTGCTGTATTTGTTGCCCAGCTTGAAAATATGGCCAACCTCGATCCCCCGGCGGATTTCCAGGGTGCCCTTGCCGTCGGGGCTCGGGTCACCTTCAACCACGTTGCGCAGGTCTTCCACCCGGTCCACCGCAACGTCTCTTTCCCAGTTCACCCCGGTCAGGTGGTAGCCGTCACGGTTGGCTCCGCAGACAAAATCCGCCAGGTTAGCGGCACTGCGGTCGACAATGACCGGCACGTTCAGCTTGACCGGCCCGATGGACCCGGCCTTGCAGCCAATGATCTGTTCGATCTCCTCGTCTGTCGCCATGGTCAGTGGCTCGGCCACGCCCGCCAGGTTCTCGGCCTTGATCTCGTTCAGGGTATGGTCGCCCCGCAGGATCAGTGCCACCAGGCCTGAGCGGCCTTCTTCGTCAGCTTCCGCCTTGACCAGTAACGTCTTGACGGTGCGGGTTGCATCAATGCCAAGGAATTCGGATACCGCGTCAATGGTTCTCTGGTCCGGGGTAGCGACCTCTTTCAGCTCCTCGGCGGGCGCCGGGCGATCACCGGAAGGGGCCACTGCTTCGGCCTTCTCGATGTTGGCGGCGTAATCGCTTTCGGTACTGAACACAATGTCGTCTTCACCGGAGGAGGCCAGCACGTGGAACTCGTGGGAGGCGCTGCCGCCAATGGCACCGGAATCCGCTTGCACCGGGCGGTAATCGAGCCCCAGGCGGTCGAAGATCGCACAGTAGGTGCGGTGCATGAGCTGGTAGGTCTCGTTCAGGGATTCGGCGTTGATATGGAAGGAGTAGGCGTCCTTCATGATGAATTCCCGGGCCCGCATCACACCGAACCGGGGGCGACGCTCGTCCCGGAACTTGGTCTGGATCTGGTAGAAGTTGGCCGGCAGTTCCTTGTAGCTGTTCAGCTCGTTGCGGATCAGATCGGTGATGACTTCTTCGTGGGTCGGTCCGAAACAGAAGTCCCGGCCATGACGGTCGTGCATTCGCAGCAATTCGCCGCCGTATTGGGTCCAGCGGCCGGATTCCTGCCAAAGCTCCGCGGGCTGAACGGCCGGCATCAGCACCTCCTGGGCGCCGCTTTTATCCATTTCCTCACGAACAATCCGTTCCACCTTGCGCAGGGCTCGCAACCCCATCGGCAACCAGGTGTACAACCCGGCAGCCAGCTTGCGGATCATGCCGGCGCGCAGCATCAGCTGGTGGCTGATGATTTCCGCGTCGGCGGGGGTCTCTTTCTGGGTGGCAATCAGGTAACGGCTTGCTCGCATCGTGTCTTCCGTATGTCAGAAATCTGGAGTTTTAGAGTAATAGACCATTGGCGGTTATCCCGCCGGAGCCTCAATTCGTCGTAGAGTGGTCGATATTGTACGGAGCCCGTTGCACAAGGTACAGATGATGGCCGATGAATCTGTGCCTGTTGTTCCGCGATGGCCGGTGCGGGTCTGCAGTCGCGAGCGGGCCTTCTGCTTCAGGACAGGTAGCCCAGGGGCAGGGCGGTACTGTCTATCACCCGCCGGAGCACGAAGCTTGAATGCACCCCACTGACACCCTGAATACGGGTGATCCGGTTCAGCAGGAAATGGTGGTAGTGATCCATATCCGGCACCACAACTTTGAGCATGTAATCGGCATCCTGGCCGGTGATCAGGTAGCACTCCTGAACTTCGGGGTATTCAGCCACCTGTTCTTCGAAGGCGGCAAACCGTTCCGGGGTATGGCGGTCCATGCCGATCAGAATAATGGCTGTCAGTGCCAGGCCCAGCTTCTTGTGGTCCAGAACCGTGACTGTCCTGACAATAATGCCGGCGTCCTCGAGGGCCCGTACCCGTCGCAGGCAAGGAGAGGGTGATAGCCCTACCTTTTCGGCCAGTTCCTGGTTGGTCAGGGAGCCGTCGTTCTGGATCTGCTCAAGGATTCGGCGGTCGATTTTGTCAATTTTGACGAGGGTTTTCTGATTGTCCGGCATAATATTCCATCAATGTGGCTTAACGCGCAATTAGTGCCATAAAATCTACGCCTCTGAACCAAACTTCGCAATCAAATGTCAGCTTTATCGCGTTATCCTGTACACATTGAGAATTTCATTCCCGACACCGCAAGGAATTACACGCATGGCTTTCGATCATCGCAAATACGTTGCGTTCAAACCTGTAGCCAAAACCGACCGCCGCTGGCCCGACAAGGTCATCGAGAAGGCGCCGACCTGGTGCGCGGTGGACCTTCGGGACGGTAACCAGGCGCTGGTCAAACCCATGACCGTCGCCCAGAAGCAGCGGATGTTCGATTTGCTGGTCAAGCTGGGCTTCAAGGAAATCGAGATCGGCTTTCCCGCCGCGAGCCAGCCGGATTTTGATTTCTGTCGCAAACTCATTGAGGAAAACCGGATCCCCGAGGATGTAAAAATCCAGGTGCTGACCCAGGCGCGGCCGGAGCTGATTGAGCGCACCTACGAGGCGCTGGCGGGTGCCCGCAAAGCGATCGTGCATGTCTACAACTCCACCTCCACCGTCCAGCGTGAGCAGGTGTTTGGCCTGGACCGCGATGGTATCCGCGATATTGCGGTAAACGGAGCGAAAGTGGTCAGGAACATAGCGGCGCGCCATCCGGAAACGGAGTGGACCTTCCAGTATTCGCCGGAGAGCTTTACCGGAACCGAACTGGATTTCGCGGCTGAGGTTATCGATGCCGTAAGCGACGTCTGGCGTCCGGACCAGGGCCAGCCAATGATTATCAACCTTCCCGCCACCGTTGAAATGGCAACGCCCAACGTATTTGCCGACCAGATTGAATGGATCTGCGACAACATAAAACGTCGTGAGCACATCAGTATCAGCGTGCATACCCACAACGATCGGGGCTGTGCCGTAGCGGCCGCGGAACTGGCTGTCATGGCCGGTGCCGACCGTGTCGAGGGCACCCTGATGGGTAATGGTGAGCGTACGGGCAATATGGATCTGGTCACCATGGCCATGAACCTGTACTCCCAGGGTGTGGATCCGACACTGGATCTGTCCGGAATGGCGGAAATCAGCGAAGTGGTTGAAGCCTGTACCGAAATTTCCACCCACCCCCGCCATCCCTACGCGGGTGAGCTGGTATTCACCGCCTTTTCGGGCAGCCACCAGGATGCAATTCGCAAGTGCCTGGCCCGCCGCAAGGACGGGGAAGTCTGGAACGTTGCCTACCTGCCCATCGATCCGTTCGATGTCGGCCGCCGTTACGAGGAGGTGGTGCGCATCAACAGTCAGTCAGGCAAGGGCGGCGTCGCTTATGTGCTCGAACGGGACTACAACATCAGTCTGCCGCGCTGGCTGCAGATCGAATTCAGCAAGGTGGTGCAGCGGGAAGCGGAAACCAACGGTGGTGAAATCGATTCCTTGACCATCCACCGGCTGTTCGAAGAGCGTTACCTGAAAGTGCATGCGGATTGGGCACTGAGATCCTACGATCTGCATCGCGACGACGAGGGCGTTCGTGCCGAGGTCACCGTTGGCAGCGAGTCTGCGCCGGTGCGCCTGGAGGGTCGCGGCCTGGGGGCTGTGGAGGCGGTGTCCGAAGCCCTTGAGCACCGCTTCGGTCTTTCGATTGCTGTGGAGGCTTACGACGAATTTGCCCTGGGCGAGGGCACCAATGCCAACGCGCTGGCCTGTATCCGGCTGACAGCAAGCGGCAAACACTGCAGTGCGGCTGCTCTGGCGGAAGATACCACGTCGGCGACTTTGCAGGCCCTGTTTTCGGCAGTAGCCCAGGCGGTGGGTGTCGAGATGCCCGAACCGGCGCGGGAAGCGGAGGTTGCCGGCGTCTGAGCCGGTGTCCTGAACGACACAAGCCGGCACGGATGCCGGCTTGTTGATTTTCCGATGCCCGTGAGGGGCAAAGGACGGATTGGTAACCCTCAGACCGGGGTTACGTTTTCCGCCTGGGGACCTTTCGGGCCCTGGGTTACGGTGAACTGTACCTGCTGGCCTTCGGTCAGGGTACGGAAGCCGCTTGAGTTGATTGCACTGTAGTGAACAAACACGTCACTGCCGCCGTCCTGAGCGATGAAGCCAAAGCCTTTGGACTCGTTGAACCACTTCACGTGGCCGGTTTTAGTATCGGACATTGATCTTTCCTGTCTTTCTGTAATTTGCCCTCACGGGACCGTCAAATTCCATGTGGAACCGTTGCTGCGAAATTCAGAGAGTACTGAGGAAAGGGGCAACGAAAAGCTCTTCGGCAGGACGTTGAAACGCATTCACCAAATACCGCTGTATTTTCACAGCATTTTCAGTATAGACCGAGTTTGGGGAGCGTCAACGAAATTTTTCAACCTTTCGTGGAGCTTTTAAGTTCCTGTAAAACAATGGCTTGGGTGTCAAACAAAACAAAGTTATCCGTCCCCGGCCAGGCCGGGGACGGATAACCCTTGCAGCGCATTCCGTCAGTGGCGGAATTGCTCGCTGATTTCTTCCAGAATCGCCGGGTCGTCGATGGTGCTGGGCACCGAGTATTCCTCGCCGTCGGCAATCTGCCGGATCACCCGTCGCAGGATCTTGCCGGAACGGGTCTTGGGCAGTCGATCCACCACCAGGGCGCGACGGAAGCAGGCGATGGCGCCGATCTTGTCGCGAACCATCTCCACCAGTTCGTCTTCCAGTTCGTCATGGTCGATGGTGGCGCCATCCTTGATCAGTACCAGCCCGATGGGGATCTGGCCCTTCATGTCATCGTGGGCACCCACCACGCAGCACTCGGCGATGGCGGGATGAGAGGCCACGACTTCTTCCATCTCGCCGGTGGACAGGCGGTGCCCGGCCACATTGATCACATCATCGGTGCGGCCCATGACGAATACATAGCCGTCCTCGTCAATGAAGCCGCCATCACCGGAACTGTAGAACCCGGAGATCGGTTCCAGATAGGTCTTGCGGAAACGCTCGTCGTCGCCCCAGACCGTCATCATGCAGCCCGGCGGCAGGGGCAGTTTCACCGCAATCTGGCCCTGCTCGCCCGCGGGCATCTGGCTGCCGTTCCTGTCTACCACCTGAACGTTGTAGCCGGGGGAGGGCACGGTGGCGGAGCCTGGCTTGGTGGCCATCATTTCGATACCTACTGGGTTGCAGCATATCGCCCAGCCGGTTTCAGTCTGCCACCAGTGGTCAAGGACCGGCAGGCCAGTATGTTCCTTCAGCCACTCATAGGTCGCCGGATCCAGGCGCTCGCCGGCCAGGAACAGGCGTTTCAGTGAGCTGATGTCATAGCGTGACAGCTGATCCGCTTCCGGATCTTCCTTGCGGACGGCACGGAAAGCTGTGGGAGCGGTAAACAGCATGTTGACCTTGTGGTCCTGAACCACGCGCCAGAATGCACCGGCGTCGGGGGTTCTGACCGGTTTGCCTTCATACAGGATGGTGGTACAGCCGGCAAACAGCGGGGCATAAACGATGTAGCTGTGGCCAACGACCCAGCCAACATCGGAGGCGGCCCAGTAAACATCACCGGGTTTGGCGTCGTAGACCAGCTGCATGCTGTAGTTCAGGGCAACCGCATGGCCGCCATTATCACGCACCACACCCTTGGGCTTGCCGGTGGTGCCGGAGGTGTAGAGGATGTAGAGCGGGTCCGTTGACTTGACGGGCACCGGGTCCGCCGGTTCAGCCGTCTTCATCAACTCGTTCCAGTCATGGTCACGGCCAGGCTGAAGGTCGGCCTTTGCCTGGGGGCGCTGGTAAACGATGCAGATTTCAGGTTTGTGGCTGGCCTGGTCGATCGCCTTGTTGACCAGAGGCTTGTATTCGATAACCCGGGTGACCTCGATGCCACAAGAGGCGGTAATCACGGCCCTGGGTTTGGCATCATCGATGCGTACGGCCAGTTCGTGGGCGGCAAACCCGCCGAACACAACGGAGTGAATGGCGCCGATCCGCGCGCAGCCCAGCATCGCAATGACGGCTTCCGGGATCATTGGCATGTAGATGATGACCCGGTCACCCTTAGTGATGCCGCGCTCTTTCAGGGCACCGGCGAAGCGGGCCACTTCGTCGGTCAGTTCGTTATAGGTGTAGGAGCGCCGGGTATCGGTAACCGGGGAATCGTAGATCAGGGCTTTCTGGTCGCCCCGGCCGGCCCGGATGTTCGCATCCAGTGCAACGTCACAGGTGTTCAGGGTACCGTCGGGAAACCACTGACCGTGGCCATTGTCCGTTGGCTGCCAGATGGTTTTCGGCGGTTCGATCCAGTCAATTTTTTCCGCCTGTTCACGCCAGAAATCGTCCGGTTTGTCTATCGACCGCCGGAACTCCGAGTGGTAGTCCATACATTCCACCTCATCGTGCCTGTTGTTGTTTTAGTGCCTTTCCTGACAACTTTAGGCCGTTTGAAATCATGGACTAGTAGACCATTGGCTTAGTCTCGAGGGTTTAGGGGCCAGTTTCCTGTTCCGATTTGACTGAGATCACCTTTGCGGTTAACTCACCCCGCGCAACCCGCGCTGAAATGGAATCGCCCGGGCCGAGTTCCGATGCCTCCCGGATAATCTTTCCGCTGGTGTCACGGACGATGGCATAGCCTCGCCCCAACGTCGCCAGGGGGCTGACCATGTTGAGGGTCTGCGCCGCGTGCTCCAGGTTGTCGCGGCGCTGCCTGAGATCCTGCTGAATGACCGAAGCCAGCCGATCGCTCACGCGCCGGAGGGCTTCCCGGTTTTCCGACAGCTGGCGGCGGGGTGACTGCATAGCCAGTCTCTGGCGCAGGTGATCGTTGCGCACGCCAACAGTGGTCAGGCGCTGTCGGATCGCCTTCTGAAGCCGCAGCTCCAGTTCGTCCATACGCTGGGCTTTCTCCAGAAGCTCCCTGCGCGGATCCCGCAATCTGGCACTCAGGTGCCCAAGCTGGGTGCCGAGGCGTTTGAGGGCAAGCCCCATGGTGTTGGCAAGGCGGAATTCCCGCTCTCGAAGCTGTCTGAGCCAGTCCGACTGATCCGGTGATATCTTCTCGGCCGCGGCCGAGGGTGTCGGCGCCCGGAGATCCGCTACGAAATCCGCTATGGTGACATCCACTTCGTGGCCCACGGCGCTGACGGTGGGTATCCGGCAACCGGCGATGGCCCTGGCCACCAATTCTTCGTTGAAACACCAGAGATCTTCCAGTGAGCCACCCCCGCGGCCGATGATCAGCACGTCGGCAACGCCGTGGTTCTGGGCCGATTCAATGGCCCGGACAATGTCGGCGGTTGCCGCTTGGCCCTGCACGGCAGTCGGGTAGAGCGTTACCGGTATCGCGGGGCAGCGCCGGGCAAGAACGGTCAGTATGTCGTGGATCGCGGCTCCGGTGGGAGAGGTGACCACACCGATGTGTCTGGGCAATGAGGGCAGCGGCTTCTTGCGGGCCTGATCAAACAGGCCCTCGGCCAGCAGTTTACGCTTGAGCTCCTCGAAGGCCTGTTGCAGCGCGCCGAGCCCCGCCGGCTCGATATGCTCCACGATAATCTGGAAATCACCGCGGTTCTCGTAGAGGGTTACCTTGCCGCGGATCCGGACCTGATCACCCTCTTTGGGCAGCGTGCGGATACGCTGGTTCATGCCCCGGAACATGGCGCAGCGAATCTGGCACTTGCGGTCTTTCAGGGAGAAGTACCAGTGGCCGGAGGAAGGGCGGGAAAAGCCGGAGAGTTCGCCTTCCACCCAAACCTGCATGAAGCTGGACTCCAGCAGGTGTCTGGCCTGGTGGTTGAGCTCACTGACACTGAGTGCCCGGGGCCGGGTGTCCTGAAGATGCGGCGTCGCCGGTCCTGATCCGTCGTTATACATACGCAATAGCCGAAAAAAGGGAGGGTAAAAATAGCCAAATTTCAAAAAGATGCAATCGAACCTTTAAAACGGGCCGGTTTACTGTCCCCGAGAGCCCCATTATAATAGATCGATTAAGGATTTTGCTTTGTCGTACCGCCGCGGGTACGGCACGGAAATTCCCAACTTAGCACGATCAAAAGGCGGATCCCAATGCTGCGAATTGCCGAAGAAGCCCTCACATTTGATGACGTTCTGCTGGTTCCCGGATATTCAGAAGTTCTGCCCCACGAGGTCAACCTGCAAACCCGGCTGACCAAGGGTATCACTCTCAATATTCCTCTTCTGTCATCCGCAATGGATACCGTTACCGAGGCAGAGTTGGCCATCGCCATGGCCCAGGAAGGCGGTATCGGCATCATGCACAAGAACATGACCGTTGAGCAACAGGCGGCAGCTGTCCGGAAGGTCAAGAAGTTCGAAAGCGGGGTAGTGAAGGATCCGATTACTGTATCGCCAGAGACCACGGTTCGCGAACTTGTGGATATCACCATGGCAAACAGCATCTCCGGCTTGCCGGTGGTGGATGGCCACGACCTGGTCGGCATCGTGACAGGTCGGGATATCCGGTTTGAAAGCCGCATGGACACGCTGGTTCGGGATATCATGACACCCAAGGAGAAGCTGGTGACGGTCAAGGAAGGCGCCAGCCTGGACGATGTCAAAGAGCTGCTGCACCGCCACCGGATCGAGAAGGTTCTGGTCGTTAACGACAACTTTGAGCTGCGCGGCCTGATCACCGTGAAGGATATCCAGAAAGCCAAGGATTATCCGTTGGCGTGCAAGGATGATCAGGGTCGTCTCCGGGTTGGTGCGGCTGTCAGCACCGGCGGCGACACACAGGCAAGGATCACGGCACTGGCGGAAGCCGGCGTTGACGTGATCGTTGTGGATACTGCCCACGGTCATTCCCGCGGTGTGATCGAGCGTGTTAGCTGGATCAAAAAGAATTTCCCGGACGTTCAGGTGATTGGCGGTAACATTGCCACCTCTCACGCGGCTATCGCCCTGGCAGATGCCGGCGCGGATGCCGTCAAAGTGGGTATTGGGCCCGGTTCCATCTGCACCACGCGCATTGTTGCCGGTATCGGGGTTCCCCAGATTTCCGCGGTTTCCAACGTTGCGGCAGCTCTGAAGGATCGCGGCGTACCGCTGATTGCCGATGGTGGCATCCGATTCTCCGGCGACATCGCCAAGGCCATTGCTGCCGGCGCCCACAGTGTCATGATTGGCAGCCTGCTGGCGGGTACCGATGAAGCTCCGGGTGAAGTTGAGCTGTTCCAGGGCCGAAGCTACAAGGCCTACCGGGGTATGGGTTCGATCGGTGCCATGGGGCAGGGCTCCAGCGACCGTTACTTCCAGGACGCCAGCAAAGGGATCGAGAAACTGGTTCCGGAAGGTATTGAAGGTCGCGTTGCCTGCAAGGGCCCGATGCGGAACATTGTGCACCAGCTGATTGGCGGGCTGCGTGCTTCTATGGGTTACACCGGCAGCGCGACCATGGAAGAAATGCGTACCAAACCGGAATTTGTTCGCATCACCAACGCCGGCATGCGTGAGAGTCACGTGCACGATGTGACCATTACCAAAGAAGCGCCGAACTACCGCGTCGGTTAATAACTGCCTTACCACACGCGGCCCACTACGGGCCGCGTTGCTTATTCAGCTCCGAGGACTCCATGGCCCAGAACATTCACGACCACCGCATCCTGATTCTCGATTTCGGTTCCCAGTACACGCAGCTGATTGCCCGCCGTGTACGGGAGATCGGCGTCTACTGTGAGATCAAGGCGTTCGATATCACCGATGAAGAACTCAATGAGTTCAATCCCAAGGGGATTATTCTTGCGGGTGGTCCGGAGTCGGTAACCCAACTGGGCGGTCCCCGGGCGCCGGAAGGGCTGTTCGAACGCGGTATTCCGATACTTGGCATCTGTTACGGCATGCAGACCATGGCCGAACAGCTTGGCGGCCGTGTAGCCAGTTCCGAGAAGCGTGAGTTCGGCTATTCCCAGGTAAAAGTGCGTGCCAAGGGCCCGCTGCTGGCCGATATCACTGACCACCTGACGCCCGCCGGGGAGTCGTTGCTGGATGTGTGGATGAGCCATGGTGACAAGGTGGTGGCGATGCCCGAGGGCTTTGAGCTGCTGGCCTCCACCGAGAGCGCGCCGATTTCTGCGATGCAGGATCTCAGCCGGAACCTCTACGGCGTTCAGTTTCATCCGGAGGTGACTCACACCCTCCAGGGCAAGCGGATTCTCGAGCATTTCATCCTGAATATCTGTAACTGCGAAGCCCTGTGGACACCGGCCAAGATCGTGGATGATGCGGTTCGGCAGATTCGTGAACAGGTAGGCAGTGACAAGGTGCTTCTTGGCCTGTCCGGTGGTGTCGACTCGTCGGTGACAGCGGCACTGCTTCACCGGGCGATCGGTGAACAATTAACCTGCGTGTTCGTGGACAATGGCCTCCTGCGTCTTCACGAAGGCGACCAGGTGATGGACATGTTCGCCAGCAACATGGGCGTAAAGGTGATTCGGGTCGACGCGGAAGAGCTGTTCCTGTCCAAACTCAAGGGGGTCAGTGATCCCGAGCAGAAGCGCAAGATCATCGGCAACACCTTTATCGATGTGTTCGACGATGAAGCGGCCAATATCCAGGACGTGAACTGGCTGGCCCAGGGTACGATCTATCCGGACGTCATCGAGTCTGCCGCTTCCAAGACCGGCAAGGCGCACGTGATCAAATCCCACCACAACGTGGGTGGCCTGCCGGAAACCATGAAAATGAAGCTGGTGGAGCCGCTGCGGGAGTTGTTCAAGGATGAGGTGCGCCGGATCGGTCTCGAACTCGGCTTGCCGTACGATATGGTATACCGTCACCCGTTCCCGGGGCCGGGCCTTGGTGTGCGCATCCTGGGCGAGGTGAAAAAGGAATATGCCGAAATCCTGCGCAAGGCGGATGCCATTTTCCTGGAAGAGCTGCACCGGGCGGATTTCTACCACAAAACCAGCCAGGCCTTTGCGGTGTTCCTGCCGGTCAAGTCGGTAGGCGTGGTAGGGGATGCCCGCCGCTATGAATACGTGGTAGCCCTGCGAGCGGTTGAAACCATCGATTTCATGACCGCCCGCTGGGCGCACCTGCCGTATGACCTGCTTGAAACCGTGTCCAACCGCATCATCAACGAGATCACCGGCGTTTCGCGGGTGACGTATGATGTGTCATCCAAGCCGCCGGCAACCATTGAGTGGGAGTAGGCGGAATCTGCCGGAACAAGGGGTCAGAAGAACGCTTTCTTCTGTCCCCGTTTTCAATGCCCCGGGAGATACGATGTCCGAGGAGCGGGCCGACGAATACTGGATGAAGCGCGCGCTGCAGCTGGCAGCGCAGGCGGCCGCCGCGGGCGAAGTGCCAGTGGGCGCCGTGGTAGTTCTCGATGGCCGGGAGATAGGGGCAGGCTTCAATGCGCCGATTTCCGGCTGCGATCCGACCGCCCATGCGGAAATCCGTGCCCTGCGCGATGCTGCCGCCCGGGTTGGTAATTACCGGCTGCCCGGCGCCATGCTTTACGTTACGCTGGAGCCCTGTACCATGTGCGTGGGCGCCATTGTGCATGGCCGGATCAGTCGTCTGGTCTATGGTGCCGCTGAACCTAAAGCCGGTGCGATTGAGTCGGCGCGGCGGACGCTTGAAGAGCCTCACCTGAACTGGGATGTCACCCCGGTTGGCGGGGTTCTGGCAAGCCAGTGCGGCCAGGTGATCAGTGAATTCTTCAGCCGCCGGCGGGCAGAAATCCGGCGTCTTCGTAAACAACCTTCAGGGAAGGAGTAGTTCTCGCCTATGAAAGTCCTTGTTACCGGCGGAGCCGGGTATATTGGCAGTCACGTGGTTCGCCAGCTGGGCCAGGCCGGTCACGACATCGTGGTCTTCGACAATCTCTCTACGGGATACCGCTGGGCGGTGACTGCCGGCGAACTGGTGGTGGGTGATCTGGCGGATGAAGCGGCGGTTGAGGATCTGTTTTCCCGTTACCGGTTTGAGGCGGTTCTGCATTTTGCGGCCAATATCGTCGTGCCGG
>Ga0194137_10000671_pt1 | contig 22058 bp, 18 predicted proteins | sample TARM_MetaG_T3_14_FD_134025 | JGI IMG/M metagenome (GOLD analysis project Ga0194137, IMG submission 134025) | Freshwater microbial communities from Pennsylvania, USA, analyzing microbe dynamics in response to fracking - TARM_MetaG_T3_14 (version 2) | ecosystem: Environmental > Aquatic >... | reverse complement strand
CTTTCTTGCTGTTCACCGTCGCCGGAGCCCTTTTCTGGTACTTGAGCAAACGCTCGATCGATAAAAAAAGGAAGATCATCGAGGAAGGCTACGTCGAGCTCAAGGAGAGCTGCGTGCAGATTCTCCGTGCGGCGCTCGCCGATACGGTGGAGTGGCGGCTGGAATATGCGGAAGAGGACGCGAAGGCTTCCTTGGTGTCGGAGTTTCTCGATGGAATATCGGCGGAGCAGTACGCTTACTCGCATTATGACAAGGCCCGCGCAGTCATGAGAGCCTAATCGAGCGGCATAAGGAGCGATACGGAATGAGCGAGCAAGGACAGACCTTTATATTGAACCGGGGCAAAAACGCAAGGCCGCATGAGCTGGCCGAGGATGCGCAGCCGAAGCCGGAACCAGTCTCCGGCTCTGCCCTGAAGGCGGTGGAGCGCGCGGACGCCGGGGACTTGCTGCAGCAGGCCGGTGTCAATTCGGCTCTCGCCAGCCAGTTTCCGGATTGGGATCTCAAGCCGCCGGCGGTGCTGATCAAGCGTCGGAGCAGCCGGTTATGACGAGGCCGCCGTCTACCTATGCGGAGTGGGTGGCATGTCTGGAAGCCTTCGAACGGGGAGAGAAGGACGAGGAAGCGCTCTTCCTGATGGAGCAGGGTCGATTGGAGTGGACGCCGGGCGTCGCGGAGCGGTTCATGCGCAGGCTGTCGGATACGATGAACGAACGGCTGGACGAGCTGCAAAGGCGGATGGCCCGAGATTTCGCCTATGCGCAAGGTACCGAAACGGAGCTCGTCCGGACCTTGATGGCTGCGCGCAGACGCTTCGGTTTGCTTCACCGCCTGGCCTCCATTCCGGCGCTGCCCGGCGAGGTGGGAGCGTCTCTGAAGGAGATGATCGGCACGGTCGTCCGGCAGACCCAGAATTCACTCGAGGACAGCGCCAAGACAGACTGGACAGGCAAGCTTCGCCTGATCATCCGCAACAATCCGCTGACGACATTTGACCATCCGGAGGCGCTTGAATCCGCCAAGCGGGAGCAGCAGGCCGCCCTGCAGCAGACAGCTGCCTCCTTTACTTCACGAAGAAGGGTAATTTTGCCATGAATGATATGAACAGCTGTCTGGAAACGCTGGAACGTTATTTGAAAGCCCGCATTCCGTTCATCTCCATCCGGACCTCCGAGCGGGCGAGAGCGCTGGACGTACTGTCCCGGCTCGCCCAAAAGCTCGCCATCCCGATCTTCTACCATACGATCTCCCAAGGAACCCGCGATATCGTGACCGGCCGCATGGCCAACGACGACCGCTCCGCGCTCGGGGGGCTTGACTTCGCGAGCCAGAAAATCGGACAGCAGCAGAACCTGACGTTCATCTTCACCGAAGTGCAGGATCTGCAGGATGACAGCCATACCTCCCGCCAGGTCCAGGACGTTGTCATGATGGCCACGGAAACGGGCGGCAGCGTAATCGTCATCACGAACGATCCTGTCTGGGGGCCGCTGCAGCGCCATGGCATGTCGGTGACGTTGGCCCCTCCCACGGAAGACGAAATGCTGCTTCTGATCCGCGACCAGATTACGCCTTACCGCGGCGAAATCTCGATTTCGTGGGGGCCGGAGGAAGAGAAGAAGGCAGCAGCCATTTTGGCGGGAATCAGCCAGATCGAGGCGGAGAACGTCATCGCGACGCTGCTCGCGAACGGTTCCATCAGCCATGAGGATCTGAAGGAGCTGGTGCATGCCAAGGACCGTATTTTTGCGGATATATCCGGTATCGAACGCGTGCAGGTGCGCGAGGATTACGAGATCGGAGGCTTGGAGGGGCTGAAGCTGTGGCTGGAAGCCAACGAGCCGCTGCTCACCGCCGATCTGCGCGAGCGGGGCATTCGCCCTCCGCGCGGCATCCTGCTCGTCGGCGTGCCGGGCTGCGGCAAGTCTCTCTCTGCCAAAGCGATCGCCTCGCTCTGGAATCTGCCTCTTTACAGGCTGGACCTTTCCACGATTCAGGGACAATATCTGGGTCAGAGTGAAACCAGGCTGAAGGAAGCCCTCTCGACGGCCGACCATGTCGCTCCTTGCGTCCTATGGATTGACGAGATTGAAAAGGGCTTGGCCGGCGCGATCGGCGGCGGCAGCGACGGGGGCACCTCGACCCGCATGGTCGGTCAGTTTCTGTTCTGGCTGCAGGAGAGCCTGGCGCGCGTGTTCGTCGTGGCGACGGCCAACGACGTATCCAAGCTCCCGCCGGAGCTGCTGCGCCGCGGCCGCTTCGATGAGCTGTTCTTCGTCGATCTGCCGACTCCCAAGGAGCGGGAGGACATCATCAAGATTTACATCCGCAAAGGCTTGAAGACCGAAGTGTCCCCAGCGCTTATGGAGCGGCTGATCCGGCTCTCGGACGGCTTCGCCGGGGCTGATCTTGAAGCGGCAGTGCGGGATGTCGTCAAGCAGGCGATTGTAAGAGGGGACGATTCGATTACGGAACAGACGTTCATCAGCTTCTTTGAAAATGTCGTGCCGCTGTCTCAGACAAGCCCCGAGCAGATCGACTCCATCCGCAAATGGGGACGCGAGCGCGCGGTGCCGGCGGGCAAGCCGTTCGAGGAGCATCAGACCGACGCCGATTCCGTTCAGCGCCGCAAGGTGCTGCGCAATGTCATCGTGTAGCTTGTCGCTGTATGTGATCCAAAAGCCGCCTTCAGGATATTCTCAACGCGGCTTTTGCCTAGTTCAGATCTGCTCTCAATGAGGGAGGCGACGATCGGAGGACGACACGGTTCATCATGCCGTGCCTATGCTGAAGCCGGGCGGAGCTCGTATCCTCGACCTGCGTCGCAGCCTGAACTGTCCGGCTGCCCTATCGGATAGGGCAAGCTGTCGGACGGCGAGTTGAAATACTGCTTACCGACAGGGCTTGGTGGTCCTTCACGGCCGCGATTTGAAGGTAGAGCCGATAGAGAGCAAAAAAGGATGACCCTTCTGCTGGCAACAGCTTGGGACATCCTTTTTCTTCTGTAATCGGACATACGATTCGTTAAATGGTCTCCAGATCGGGTTTTTTCCGTTTATCGGACATACGATCCGTTATTCGCCTGTTTTATCCTTCATTTGGAGTTCAAGCAGATGAATAGCGGAACCAATGTCCGATAAATCTGTATTTCTGCCCTTTTGGCCAAAATAGCGGAACCAATGTCCGGAACATCTTCCTTTAAAGCTCCGCGAGCTTGATATCGCCGATCCGCTCGACCGTGAAATCCGCCTCCGACAGATCCTGATTGCCGGAGTTGGGGTTGATGAAGCCGATCGCCCGCATGCCGGCAGCCTTGGCGGCCCTCACGCCGTTGCGCGAGTCTTCCAGCACGACGCAGTCGGCAGGCTGGATGCCTAGCACGGACGCCGCTTCCAGGTAGACGTCGGGAGCCGGCTTGCCCTGCGGGACTTCCTCGCCGCTGACGATGCAGCCGAAATAATCGGCCAGGCCGAATTTTCCCAGCACCGCTTCGATGAAGACGCGCGGGGAGGAAGAGGCCAGGCCGATTGCGACTCCATGGGATCTGAGCTCATCCAGCAGCTCCCGGATGCCTTCGATGGGCTCTATATCCAGCTTGTCCAGCTCCTGAAGCTTGTCCTTGAGCTGGTAGTCGATGATCTCCTCGGTCGAATGGGGGAAGCCGTACTGTTCCTTGATTGCCTTCCACATGGCGGGATTGGTCATGCCCACATAAGGCTCGAGCTCGGTCTGCGTAATCTCCGCGCCAAGATAGGCCATCACTCTGATGTCCACGTCGAAGTGAAGCGGCTCGCTGTCGATGATGACCCCGTCCATGTCGAACAAAAATGCTTTTATCATGCGGCTTCGCCTCCGGATAGGGATATATTTGATGCTGGAAATCAGGCCTGTCTTCCGCCGTTAGGCGGCTTCTCTGATTCTCATTTTGGCATTGCTTGGTGAGGTCTCTCTGATAGGCTTCATAGCTTCCATATAACGGGCCTTGGCGTCCGCTAAGCGACCGGAGTGCCGCAAGGCACATCGCTGTCGGGACGAAGCAGCACGACGTCGCCTTCCTCCGGACAGCCGCCCAGCACGAGCACCTCGGACCGGAAGCCGGCGATGCGCCGCGGCGGGAAGTTCACGACAGCGGCGACTTGCCGCCCGATCAGCTCCTCTGGAGCATAACGCTTTGTGATCTGCGCCGAGGACTGCTTGAGGCCGAGCTCCCCGAAATCAATGGTCAGCTTGATCGCCGGCTTGCGCGCCTCGGGAAAAGGTTCGGCCGTCCGGATCGTGCCGATGCGGATGTCCAATTTTAAAAAGTCCTCCAAACCAGCTTCCATTCCTTCGGCCTCCTTACAATCGATTGAATGCCAACAACTTTCCGCCGGGAAGCGTCGGCTGTGGGAATCGACGGCTCCTGGCGGCCTTTCAAGTCCGCGCTGCCGCCGCGGCTTCCATGGCTTCCCACTCTTCCCGCAGGATGCCCATCCGAATGGAGTCGTAATACTCGCCGTTCCAGTACCGGCATTTGCGCAGCCGTGCCTCCATCGTCATGCCGAGCTTTTCGCCGACACGGATCATCCGCTTGTTGCCGGACCAGGTCGTATAACCGACACGCACTAGCGGCATCGAAGAGAACATTTCCCTCATGAGCAGGCGGATGGCCTCGGTGCCGTAGCCTCCGCTCCAGTATTGCGGTTCATAGATGACAATGCCCATTTCCGACCACAAGGAAGGCTCATGCTCCCAGTAAAAGCCGGCTGTGCCGATGACCGATCCGGCCGTTTCGATGACCCACCGGTTCTGCGCGAAAGCGTCCTTGTCGCTCAGGAATTCTTCGTAGGGAACCGGATTATGCTCATAATAAGGGGCATCCCATTTTTTCCATTCCGGATCCTCGTCCTTGTAAGCAAGCTCCCAGATGCGGAATAGATCCCTGTCTTCGATTTTTCGCAAAATGACCTCCGAATGCATGACCAAACCGCCATCCCCCGTTTTATATGCATGTAATTGGAACCGGCATCCGGTTGGACCTGCCTGCCGCGGCCGCTGCAAGCGGCCGTTCCTTCCTAGACGGGACACACTCGGCTAGAGTTGCAACCCTTTAAATTGCATCGCGCATTGACTGCACCCCGCATAGGATCGCACCAAACATTAATTGCATTCCGCATTGAGTGCACCCCGCATTGATCGCACCAAACATTAATTGCACTCCGCATTGACTGCACTCCGCATTGACTGCGCCCTGCATTGACTGCATCCCGCTTAGATTTCGAGTGAGCCCCATGCTTTCTTGCATTCGGCACTCTTTTGCTTCGAGCTCCGCCCGCATGCAGCATCCAGTCCATATGATTTTCGGCCCCAAGCGGCGGAAGTCCTACACCAGCCTGCGAAATTGGGACGGAGGAACGCCGACGAGCTTTTTGAAATGCTTGTAGAAATGCGCCGTATCCCAGTAACCGACCGCTTTGGCGATGTCATGGGTTTTCATCCCCGTGCCGCGAAGCAGCTCCATCGCCTTGTCGATCCGCACCCGGTGCAGGCAGTCGGAGAAGCTGTGGCCGGTCTCTTTGTGGATGAGCTGGCCGAGATAGACCGGATTGACATGGTAGGCGGCGCCGAGCGTTTTGAGCGAATAGTCGTGCATGTAAGAAGTCTGGATTTCAGCCAGAATCTGGCGCACGACCGGGCTTTGCTCCTGCCTGGCGCCAAGCGCCTGCAAGGCGGTCCGGGCGGTGCGCCGCACCTGCTCCTTCAGCTCAGCGAGGGAATTGCAGCGATACAGATCGGCGGCGGCTCCCTGAAAGGGAGGAAGATCCCCCTGCTGAAGCGCATCCCCTGCCTGCCGCTTCAATTCCAGCACCATCTCCGCTGCACCCAGCCGGACATCCTCGGGCCGGACATGGGAGCTGCCGGCCAATTCATCCAGGTCTCGGCTGATTTTCTCCAGCAAAGCCTCCTCGTCCAGCGCAAGCAGCAGCCTGCCGTACGTTTCGATCTGAATGGAGGGGCGTGCCGGACCGCAAGACGGATCCTCGGAAACGGCTGCAACCTCCTCATAAGCGAGAAGCATCTTCTCCGGATGAAGGAGAGCGTACTCCAGAGAGGTCTGCGCCTTGCGGTAAGAAAGCGGGGCTTGGCAGAAGCCTATCTCCGCCGTACCCGCTCCGATGCGCAGAGGACGGCGGATCGGCGATCCCAGCTCCCGCCTAAGCGCCAGCAGCAGAGAATGGGCCTGCCTCAGCGTTCCGGCCTCTGCGTCCGGAAGTCCGAGCAGGATGACAAGGCGGTCGTTGTCGTCGAGGAACAGCAGATGTGGCCTGCCGGTCTGCCCCAGCCAGGCCGAGGCGGCGGAGCGGATATTCTCCGGGGAACAGGCTTCGGGCATCGAGCCGCCGGCAGGTCTGCTTGAGGAGGATGCTGCCGAGGCATCTCCAGCCACAGCGTCACAGGCCTCTCCTGCAGCGTCACAGGCCTCTCCTGCAGCGTCCCATGCTGCAACGGCAGCAAGAACGCATGGGCTGTCCAGCTTGAGTCCCAGGAATTCCGCCCGCGCCTCCCATTGCTCGGCGCTGATGCGGCCGTTCATCCAGCGGTACATGATGTTGTCGCGGACAAGCTCCACCTGCTCGCCGGTGAGCGCTTCGATCCGGGCGCGGTTCAGCTTCTCCACCGTGGCGCGCAGCGTTTCGGCCAGCTCCGCCATGTCAATCGGCTTGAGCAGATAGTTTTCGATGCCCAGGCGCATGCCTTCCCTTACGTAGTCGAATTCGCTGTACCCGCTCAAAATGATGCATTTCAGAGCCGGATTCCGGCTGCGGCAGGCGCGGATGAGCTCAATCCCGTTCATCTCCGGCATGGAGATATCCGTGATCAGAATATCGACTGCCGCCTCGGAAGCTTCCATGTCCTGCAGCGCCAGAAGGCCGTCCTCGGATTCGCCGGCCAGCCTCAGCTGCAGGGAAGTCCAGTCGACGAGGCGGGCGAGGCCTTCCAGGATGAACGGCTCGTCATCTACGATCCAGACGTTGTACATGATCTTCCTCCTTTGCATAGAGGGGCAGGCGGAGCGTGATCCGCGTGCCTTTGCCCTTTTGGCTGGCCAGGCTGAGGCCGTAGCCGTCGCCGAATTGAAGCCGGATGCGCTCGTTCACGTTGCGCAGACCGATGGAAGACCCGGCAGCCGGACCGCTTACTGCTGGCGGCGGCGCTATGGACGCCCCGTCGGCGGGAGACGAGTCCACGGCTCCGCCATGCGAGCGTCCCGCGAGCTGCTTCTGGATGGCGAGCAGACGGTCGATCTCCATGCCTTTGCCGTTATCCTCCACCTCGATGATCAGGCAGAACTCGCCGTTCGCCTCTTCCTTCCGGGCGGAGATGTCGATCCGGTTATCCGGCGACTTCGGGTTGAACCCGTGCACGACGGCGTTCTCCGCCAGCGGCTGCAGGCAGAGCTTCAGCAGCGGAGCTTCGCGGAGGCTATCCTCGATCTTGATGGAATAGTGGAGCTTGTCACGATGACGAATGCGATGCAGCTCCAGGTATTGGCGGCAGTAAGCCATCTCGTCCTCCAGCCTGACAATCGTCTCGGGCCGCACGGAATAACGGAAGAGGGAGGCGAGCACGAACGTCATTTCGCCGACGTCGTCGGCTCCCTGGATCATGGCGCGCATCCGGATCGCCTCCAGCGTGTTGTAGAGAAAATGCGGGTTGATCTGCGCCTGCAGCGCCATCAGCTCGGCCTGCTTTTGCCTGGCATCCGACACATAGACCTGATCGATATAGGCGCGCAGCTCCTCCAGCATGCCGTTGAAGGTCGAGGAAATCTCGCCGAGCTCGTCCTGGCTCCCCACCGGCACCCGAATCGAGAGATTGCCCTGCTTGGCCTGCTTCATCGCCCGGATGAGAATCCTTGTTCTGCGCGCGTGCCGGTAGACGGCGCCGTAAGCGAGACCGATCATGATGAGGATGCCCAGAGCGGTCAGCGTGAACAGCTTGAGCTTGAGCCCCTTGTACTGCCGCTCCATCTCGGCGGCCGGCACGATCGCGCCGACGAACAGATTGCTTCGCGGCGTCCAAAGGGCGGACGTATAGGAAGCCCGGTCGAGCTTGGCGTACCCTTGGGAAGCGAGCAGCGGCTGCATGTGCGGATAGCTGCCATGCCACTTGCCGGAGGAGTCGAACAGCACCTGCCCGTTCGGATAGAGGACGAGCTGGGAGCCCATCGCGGTGCCGGGATCGCTGCGCAGCAGGTTTCGAATGCCCTCGGCGCTGTAAGTGACGAGCAGGGCGCCTTCATTTTGCAGCGTATCCGGATCGTTGATATCGAAAGTGAAGGTATAATCGCCGCTGCCAAGACCGAGGATCGAGTTCAGCCCGGCCGTTCGGGAGCTTGCCGTCCGGCTGCCGCGCATGGCGTCGATCGCACGCTGAACGTCGTCTCCGTCGCGGCTGATCCAGCTGATTCCCTGCGTGTTGCTGCTGTTGAACACGAAGAAGAAGCGCTGGCTGCGGCTGTACAAGGCGATCTGGCGGATGTCGTCCTTCTTCTTCATCTGGGCCCGGACATAGGTCTCGATGTTCCGGTCCTCCGAGCCGCCGGAGGCGATATATTGGTTCAGCCGGTTCTGGATATAAGAAGGAAAGTCGTAGCGGAGGCAGTAGAGCAGATCGCTCAGCACCGGCTGGTTCTGATAGAGAGTCAGCATGATGTCCTGCGCCTGGTCGAGCCGCTGGTCCAGGTAGCGGCTGACGCTGCCAGCCGTCTCGGCCTGCAGCCCGCGCTCCTTGCCCAGCACGGAGTCCCGCGAATAGCTGTACACAAGCGCTCCCAGCGAGCAGAAGGTGACGATCGTGACGAGGGAAAAAACGAGGATGATGCCGTTGAACAGCTTGGAACGGAAATAGATATGGTAGATTTCGGTCAGTTTGGCCAAGTCCGGTTCCCTCCAGCGTCAGTATGCAGCCAGCCTTACCATAGCATGAAGGGGATAGGCGGGCAATGGAATCGGAGGCGCCGGGAAGCGGCTTGGCGGGATTACCTTTAATCTGTACATCAAAGCTAAAGTATCGTCTCTACTTGGGCGCAAATTCGCCGTGCTACAGTTGAAGGGCCGGTAATACCGAGGCAAACTTCGGAAGGGGGACAACACATGAATAGGCTTGCAACCGCATTCCGGGATCTACGGCGGAACGGCGCGTTCCTCCTGATGGTGCTGCCGGGAGCCGCCTGGTTCATCCTGTTCTGCTATCTGCCGATGCCGGGGGCGATCTTCGCTTTCAAGGAGTTCCGCGTCGATCTTGGCGGCGGATTTTTCGGAGCGATCTTCCGCTCGGAATGGGTCGGATTCAAAAACTTCGAATTCCTGTTCAAAGCCCATGACGCTTATATCATTACGAGAAACACGGTTCTCTACAATCTCGTGTTCATCGTCCTCGGTCTCGTCTGCTCGGTCGCGATGGCGCTGCTGCTCTTCCAGCTGACGCAGAAGCGGCTCGCCAAGCTGTACCAGACGGCGATGTTCATGCCTTATTTCCTTTCTTGGGTCATCGTCAGCTACTTCACGTTCAGCTTCCTGAGCGTGGACAAGGGCGTCGTCAACCAGCTGCTCGGCACGCTCGGCGTCCAGCCGATCGACTGGTATTCCGATCCCAAGTATTGGCCGTACATCCTCGTGTTCATGAACCTGTGGAAGGGAGTCGGCTACTCCAGCGTCATCTATCTGGCGGCCATCGCAGGCATCGACAAAACCTATTACGAGGCGGCGATGATCGATGGAGCGAGCAAATGGCAGCAGACCTTGCGCATTACGCTGCCGCTCATCCGGCCGATGATGATCATCCTCACGATCCTGGCGGTCGGCGGCATTTTCCGGGCGGACTTCGGCTTGTTCTTCCAGATTCCGCGAGATTCCGGAGCGCTCTTCCCGGTCACCAACGTCATCGATACGTATGTCTACCGCTCGCTCAAGGTGCTGGGAGACTTCGGCATGAGCACCGCAGCCGGTCTTTATCAGTCCGTCGTCGGCCTGATCCTCGTGCTGACCACGAACAAGATCGTCAAAAAAATCAATGAAGAGCAGGCGTTGTTCTGATGAGCATGATCCCGAAAACCGCAGGCGCCGCCGCTGTGCCGGCCGGAACGAGCCGCCGCAGCCGCGACTTCCACCGCCTCTCGCCGTTCTGGAACACCATTTTCCATCTCGTATCCGGGGGCTTCGCTCTGGCCTGCGTGTTCCCGTTCCTTTTCGTCGTCATCATTTCCCTGACGAGGGAGCAGTCGCTGCTCGAGGTCGGCTACCGGATCATTCCGGATGCCTTGAGCCTTAGCGCTTACCGCTATATTTTCCAAACGGGCGACCAGCTGCTGCAATCCTATCTCGTCACGATTACCATCACGGTGCTGGGAACGCTGCTTACGGTCGTGATGACGACTCTGTATGCGTACGCATTATCCCGAAAAAGCTTCAAGTACCGCGGTTTCTTCTCGTTTCTGGCCTTCTTCACGATGCTGTTCAGCGGCGGCCTCGTGCCGACGTACATCGTCGTGACGCAGTTCCTGCACCTCAAGGATACGCTGTGGGCGCTCATCCTGCCGATGGCGATGAACGCCTTCAACATTCTCGTGCTGCGCACGTTTTTCCAGACGATGGTGCCCGATCCGATCATCGAGTCCGGCAAAATCGACGGAGCGGGGGAGTTCCGCGCGCTGTTCAGCCTCGTGCTGCCGATCTCGCTGCCCGGACTCGCCACGATCGCCCTGTTCAGCACGCTGGGCTACTGGAACGACTGGTTCAACGCGCTGCTCTACATCGACTCCAACCAGCTCGTTCCGCTGCAGGCGCTGCTGATGCGGATCCAGAACAGTATGCAGTTCATCATCCAGAACTCGTCGCTGCTGAGCAGCGGCCAGAGCAAGGAGATGATCCGCTCGCTGCCGCAGGAGACGTCGCGGATGGCGATGGTCGTGCTGGCCACCGGCCCGATCGTGCTGGCGTATCCGTTCTTCCAGCGGTATTTCATCCAGGGGCTGACGATCGGGGCTGTGAAGGACTGAGCGGCTGCTTCAGGCTGCTCGGATCAAAGGCTGAAGAACGTTTGATGCCGCTCGCGCCGGGGCTGAAGACGGAGTGATGCCGCTCCGCGCCAGGGCTGATGACAACGTGCTGCCGCTCCGCGCCAGGGCTGGTCGGAGTGATGCCGCTCCGCAGGCGGATGGCCGTTCCGATCGCTGTTGAAGTCCGGATTTCCTCGATTAGATGAAGTTCAAGGTGGAAATCCGGCCTTCAAAGGCGAACGCTGACGCTTCTCCACGGCCATCTCGCCTGCTCCAGGCATCCGCTTCAGCCCAATAGGCATCGGCCGTCGCCGCGCAGCCCGCTCCGGCTTTATGGATTCGTGCCGCAGCCGTTCCGCGCAGCCGCGCTCCGGCTTTATGGATTCATGCCGCAGCCGTCGCCACGCAGCCACGCTCCGGCTTTATGGATTCGTGCCGCAGCCGTTGCCGCGCAGCCACGCTCCGGCTTTATGGATTCATGCCGCAGCCGTCGCCGCGCAGCCCGCTCCGGCTTTACGGATTCGTGCCGCAGCCGTCGTCGCGCAGCCACGCTCCGGCAATAGGAAGCCGAAGCTTATGGCACTCCTCCGACACTTGCACTCTGCCGACCGGAACACAAGGGGCCTTCGCCGAGCCTGTTCCCGGCCGCTATCGGACATACGATCCGCTATTTGGCCGATTCGCACGGAAATGGACTTTTATCGGACATGAGATCCGTTATTTGCCCGGAAAAGGGCGATTTAGGTGCTGGAAGAAGGAAATAGCGGAACGTATGTCCGATAATTCCGAAAATCGCTCCAAAACTTCGAAATAGCGGAACGTATGTCCGATAGATTCGGCGCCAAGGGTGGAGAAGCGCCCGAGATCTCGGAAAGCAGCCGATTCAACGAATATTTGCGGCCGCCCTCTGTACCGGGTGTCCCTGAATAGATAATCTTATACTTACGGGGGATGAGAACATGAAGAAACGGATGGGAATCATGGCCCTGCTCCTGCTGGCGGGAGCTGTAGCCGGCTGCTCCGGCGGCAATAGCAATAATAGCGGCGGCAATGCCGCAGCGGGCAATACCGGAGCGGCGGCCAACGCCGGAACGCCGAAGGCGGACGAGAAGCCGGTCAATCTGGTCTGGTACACAATCGGCACGCCGCCGAAGGATCTGGCCGCCGTCAACGATGAAATCAACAAGTATATCAAAGACAAGATCAACGCCACCGTCGAGATGAAGATGCTGGACTGGGGCGATTATTCCCAAAAGATGCAGATTACGATCAATTCCGGCGAAAATTATGACATCGCTTTCACCAGCTCATGGGCCAACGATTATTTCGCCAACGCCAAAAAAGGCGCCTTCTACGAGCTGGACGGCCTGCTCGACAAGCAGGGCGCAGGCATCAAGCAGGCGCTGAACCCGGCCTTCCTCGAAGGCACCAAGGTGAACGGCCACAACTACGGCGTGCCGACGAACAAGGAACTGCCGCAGCAGCGCGTATTCCGCTTCAACAAGACGTATGTCGACAAGCTGGGACTGGACATCAGCAGCGTGCGCACGATCGACGACCTGGAGCCGCTGCTCAAAACGTTCAAGGAAAAAGAACCGGGCATCGCTCCGATTCCGGCCAAAATCGCGGAGTTCCTGCCTTTCGACCTTCCCGTCAACGATCTGCCGTTCATCGGCGTGCCGCTGAAAACGACGGATTACAAGCTGATCAACGTCTGGGATACGCCGGAAGCGATGAGCTATCTCAAAACGATGCACAAATACTATGAAGCCGGCTACCTGCCGCGCGACGTAGCGACGCAGAAGGATGCAGGCGATTACTTCAAGACGGGCAAATGGCTCGTGGACGTCGCCGACGCCCAGCCATACGCCGACAACCTGTGGTCCGCCGACGCCGGCTACGAAGTCGTTTCGAAGCCGATGCAGGACCCGATTACGTTCAACTGGTCGGTAGCAGGTTCCCTGCAGGCCATCAATGCCAAGTCCAAGCATCCCGAGAAAGCGATGGAGTTCCTGAACCTGCTGTATACGGATGCGAATCTGATCAACCTCGTCGACTTCGGCATCGAAGGCAAGCACTACAAGAAAACGGGCGAAAAGGTGAAGGAGACGATTCCGGACAGCGGCTACGGCTTCCCGGCGTTCTCCGTCGGCAACATGATGCTGACGTACCTGAATCCGACCGATCCGGCCGACAAATGGGAAAAGTTCAAGGAATTCAACGAGTCCGCGACGAACGCTCCGCTGCTCGGCTTCCAGCTCGATACGAGCAGCATCACGACCGAGCTTGCGAACTTGAAGAACACGAAGGAAGCCGTCTACAACGGCCTGTTCTCGGGGACGCTTGATCCGGAGAAGAATATCGCCCAGATCAACCAGAAGCTGAAAGACAACGGCCTCGATAAAGTGATGGCCGAGGTCCAGAAGCAGATTGACGCCTGGAAAGCGTCCAAGTAAGTCCCCTTTATATTCGAAGAGGCGCCACGAAGCTCAAAGGCAGCCATCTCGTGAATGCCAGGAAAGCGTCCAAATAACCTTGCGTAATAAATAAACAGGCGTCCTGAAGCCAAGCTGGCTCGGGGACGCCTGTTTTTTGTCTTCCCAATATTCGCGGCAGAGGTTATAGGGGAGTTACTAGAGAATTCGAGCGGCCGTCGAGGCCGGGTCCGAGGAGCAGGCTGAGCAGCAGGAACCCGAGATTTAAGAGAAAAGGCTGAGCAGCAGCAAGCTTAGCAAGGTTGGGGGCACAGCAGCCTGCCCAAGTCGGGAAGCCAACTTTTTATTTTTTGCGAGCCTCCGGGAAACCGGAAAAAGACAGCTCCCGAAGATGCTAGAGGCTGTCTTTTTTTTGTATGAATCCCTCAAATCCTTAACTCCTCAATTCCTGTTCTTGGTCCTCAGTCTTACCGTCCTTGACTCTCATTCCTACTGTCATTGACTCTCATTCCTGCCATTCTTGACTCTCATTCCTGCTGTCATTGACTCTCATTCCTGCCATTCTTGACTCTCATTCCTACTGTCATTGACTCTCAGTCCTGCCGTCCTCCACTCCCAGTCCTGCCGTCCTTGAACTCCTCCGTCTCCCCGCTCTGAACCCGCCAGTCCACGAGAACCAGAGCGTTAACGATCAGCACATAGACGGGGTATGCGAACATCGCCCCCAGAAGCATCAGCCCGATGGCGGGGTTGGGCTTGTCTCCCGGATCCGCAATCGGGAAGAAAGAGGCGAACACATAGAAAAACAACGCCGAATAGGGAAGCCACAAAAGCGCGGATATATAGCGGCTGCGCTTTTTCCCGAATTTCCTCCTCGTCCAGACATAAGCGAGCACGGTCACGGCAAGCCAGAGGGCCGCAGGAAAGCCTTCTGTGATAAGACTCATCTGCGACCGGCTCCAGCCGGTGAGCCGTTCGATCCGATAGTAGTTGGCGCCAAGCTCGAAATAGATCGTGAACGGCAGCGCATAAAGCGCGCTGGCCAGGTTGAGCCTCAGGAAGCCCAGAGTGAATCTCTTCATGGCGTTCTCTTCTTTCTCCCTTATATTCCCTGTCAGCATTGACGATTGGGGAGGGGAAAAAGACGATCGGCCAAGCTTTCTCAAAAACGAGAGGCTTCTGCTGCAGGACGCTTTTGCAGTCCGGGCAGATACAGGAGCAGAAAGACCGAACGCGCGGCGGCGAAGACGGTGAAGGCCGCCCATAAGCCGTCATTTCCCCAGGCAGGCAAGAAGAGAAGGGCGCCGGCTGCAAATGCGGCCAAGGAGAGCAGCATGGAGTTTCGGATCGGACCCGTCTCCGTCAAGCCGGTAAAGACGCCGTAGAAGGTAATTCCCGCTCCCGCTGCGGCGGGAAACAGCGTCAGCCAGCCGCTATAGGCGAGCGCGCTGCGGATTACCTCGGGGCTGCTGGCGAAGAGAGGAATCAGCGCCTCCTTGAACGTCTGGTAGAGCAGCGTCATCAGCAGCGCCGCCGCAGCTGTCCAGAACCAGGTGAGCCGAATCGTGCGGCGCAGCAGCGCGGCATTGCCGGACCCTTTGGCTTGGCCGGCATACAGGCTCCCGGCGTTCCCGATTCCGTCATAGAGATAGGCCATGAAATAATGGATCTGAAGCAGGATGGCGTTCGCGGCCAGAAATGTCGTGCCTAGAGATGCGCTCGCCGCCGTGAAGCCGTTGATCATTCCGAGCAGGCACAAGGTTCGGATGAACAGATCGGCGTTGGCCCGGAACATCCCCGCCCATCCGCCTGCTCCAAGGGCCGCCGCCGTGCCCGGCAGGCTAAGCCGGAAATGGGGAGAACGCAGCACAAAGGCCAGGCCGAGCAGCAGGGAGCCGCTCTCCGCGATCAGGAGGGCCCAGGCCGCGCCGGCCGCTCCCCAGGACAGCGTCTGCACGAACAGCAGGGCCAGCACGAGATTGAGCATGTTGGCGCCGATTTGGAGGATCAGCGTTTGGCGGATATGAGCCATTCCGAGCAGCCAGCCCAGAATCGCGTAGTTGGCGAGCGTCACGGGAGCGCCCCAGACGCGGATGCCGTAGTATTGCCAGGCGAAGCGGGCGACGTCGGGATCGGGCTTGTACAGTGCGATAAAGCCGGAGAAGATCGGCTTTTGCAACAGGATGAAAGCGAGGCCGAGCAGCAGGGAGACCGCCAGCGGGCGGATGAGCTGGGCGGAAGCCCGCTCCATGTCGCTGCTTCCCCGGGCTTGCGCCGCAAACCCCGAGGTGCTGACTCTCAGGAAGCCGAACAGCCAGTAGAGGGTGTTGAATAAAACGACCGCCAGAGCTGTGCCCCCAAGCACGGCGGGATCCCCGAGGTTCCCGACGACCGCGGTGTCGACCATGCCCAGAAGAGGCGTTGACAGCGTTGCGGCCGTGAGCGGGAGGACGAGCCGCAAGTAAGCGCGGTGTCCGGGAAGGGAAGAAGGGTCGCTCATTCCTGAAAGACCTCCAGCAGCAGCTTCGTGTAGTCGTGGCGGACGTCGTCGAACAGCTCGTTGTTGCGGAACCGGTCGACGATATGCCCGTTTCGCATGACCATCGTCTCGTCGCTCATGAAGTGGACGGCCGCCAGATCATGGGAGATGAACAGGCAGGACAGCGACAGCTCCTTCCGCAAGTCCTTGAGCAGATCCAGAACGGCCGCCTGGGTGGTCATGTCGAGGCTGGCCGTCGGCTCGTCCAGCACGAGGAAGGCCGGAGCCGAGCTGATCGCTCTGGCGATGGCGATCCGCTGCTTCTGCCCGCCGCTCAGCTCATGGGGATAGCTGCCCATGGTCGAGGCAGGCAGGCGCACCAGCTCAAGAAGCGCTGCGGCGGCTGCCTCCCTTCCCGGCGGTACGCCGTCCAGGATTGCAGGGCGGAACCCTCTCCGCTGGTCAAGCGGCTCCAGGAGGGAGTCGATGATGCGCAGGCGCGGATTGAGAGAAGCGGCGGGATTCTGGAAGACGGCTCCCATCTGCGGCCGGACTTGCCTGAGCTTGGCTCTGGAGGCTTTGGCAAGCGGCTCGCCCCGAAACGCAATTTCGCCTTCATCCCAACCGCTCAAGGTGAGCAGGCAGCGTGCCAGCGTGCTTTTGCCGCTGCCGCTTTCGCCGACGATGCCGAGGCATTCGCCTTTCTTCAGCTCGAAGCTGACGTCATGCAGTACCGCTTTGCCGCCGTAATTTTTGCGGACGTTCCGGACGGTCAACAGGGGGGCATTATCGTGGATGGTCAAGAGGATCTTCTCCTTCCAGGCCGGCGGAGGCGGCCAGCCGCTCCGGCATCTCGCGCCGCAGCGGGGGAACTGAAGCGATCAGCCGCCGGGAATAAGGATGGGCGGGATGCTCCAGCACCTGGCGGGCGGACCCGGTCTCCACGATGCTTCCCGTCCTCATGACCGCGATCCGGTCCGCATGCCTTCGGGCATGCCTCAAGTCATGGGTGATCCAAATAATCGAGATGCCGAAGCGGGATTTGGCGGCGTCGAGCAGTCCCAGCACTTTGCGCGAGGAGAGGCTGTCCAGCGCTGTTGTAGGCTCATCTGCAATCAGCAGCTTAGGACGCAGCAGCAGGGCGGCGGCGATGGCGGCGCGCTGGAGCTGGCCGCCGCTCAGCTGGTAAGGATAGCTGCCGAACACCCGCTCTGCAGGGAGGCCCGCCTGCTCCAGCTCCTCCAGGCATCGCTGCCTGCGGTCGCGGGCAGCAAGGGATAAATGGGCTTCGAGCAGCTCCGTCAGTTGGGAGCCGATCGTCAGGAACGGGGTGAACGTATTCCGGTAATCCTGGAACACGTAGCTGATTTCGCTGCCGAGCAGCCGGCGCCGAGACTTGGCGTCCAGGCCGAGCAGCTCAAGCCCGTTCCAGAGAATCGATCCGCTGCATGACAGCGGCCGGGGCAGCAAGCCTCCGATGGCGGCTGCGGTCAGCGACTTGCCGCTGCCGCTTTCCCCGGCGAGCCCGAGCCATTCCCCGTCCTGCAGCTCGAGGCTCAGCGAGCGGACCAGCTCCTGGCTTCCGCTGCGGATGGAAAGCTTCGATATCGCGAACATTATTCCGCTCCTCCTTTGAGCTTGACGTCGTACCGGTCGCGCAGCCGGTTGCCCGCGAAGCCGGCGAGCAGCACGGCGGCCATGACGGCCAGGCCGGGTGCGAGCATCAGATGGGGCGCCGCATGGAAATAGGCGCGCCCTTCGCTCAGCATGGAGCCCCATTCCGGCGCCGGCGGCTGGGAGCCGAGGCCGAGGTAGGACAAGGAGGCCATCAGCAGGATGATCTTGCCGAGATCCGCGGCCGCGAGCGCAGCGACATGGCCCATTGCATGCGGAAGGATATGCTTGAGAACCAAACGGACCGGCGAGAGGCCGCTGAGCAGAGCCATGGCGGCGTAGTCCTTTTCTTTTTCTGCCAGCGCCACGCTGCGTGCGAGACGGGCATAGCGTACCCATTTCACAGCGATGACGGCTATGAGCATGGACATGAGCCCGGGTCCCAGAAGCGCGCTCAGAATGATGGCGGACAGGTAATCGGGAAACGTCATGAAGCCGTCGATGATCGGCTTGAAGATGCTGTCCGTACGGCCGCCCTTCATCCCGGACAGCAGTCCGAGGGGCACGCCTATGGCGATGGAGACGAGCAGGACGGCCAGGCCGATCCCGATGGTGGGACGGGCCCCGGCGATGATTCTCGCCAGCAGGTCGCGTCCCAGATGGTCCGTGCCGAGCCAGTGCTCCGTTCCCGGCGGCAGCAGGCGTTCTCCCATGGAGATCTCATACGGATTCCAGGGAGTGGGAGAAGGAATTGAGAATAGGGCGACAGCCGCTGCGGCAGCAATCAGCATGCCGGCGTTTCGCATGGTTGTGTTCATGAATGGCGAAGCTCCTTTCGTGCCAGTTCGGGATTGGCAAGCCGGCAAGCCGCCTCCGTCGAACGGTTGACGAGAAGGATGAACAAGGCGGCGAACAGCACATAGCCCATGATGACGGGATAGTCGCGGGCAGACACCGCATCGACGATCCATTTGCCGATGCCCGGGTAATTGAACAAGGTTTCAATGACGACCGTTCCTCCGAGCAGGCTGGCCAGGCTTTCGCCGAGCAGCGTCAGCAGAGGGACGAGGCTGTGCCGCAGCTGATGCCGGACAAAGATGCGGAAAGGATGAATGCCGCGAGCCCGCGCCGACAGGATGAACTCCTGGCTCCCGCTTTCGATCAGGCTGGAGCGGATCAGGCCGACGTAGAGGGCTGCCATGGACAGGCCCAGCGTTGCGGAAGGCAGGATGAGAGAGGCGATTCCCTCGCTGCCCATCGGGGGAAGCAGCTGAAGGCGAACCGCGAACAGATCGATCAGCAGCAGTCCGAGCCAGAAGCTGGGCATGGAAGAAACGGCTGCCGACATATAGCGGCTCATCCGATCCGGCCATCGGTTCCGATGCCTGGCGGCGAGCGCTCCAAGCGGCAGGGAGACGAGCAGCATGACGAGCAGCGAACCGGCTGCAAGCGCCAGCGTGTTCGGGAGCTTCTCGGCGAATTCGGCCGCGACCGGCCGTCCGCTCAAGTAGGAGGAGCCTAAGTCCAGCTTAAGAAGCTGGGACAGCCAAATGCCGTACTGGCGGTACAGCGGCAGATCGAGTCCGAGCTCCTTACGGATTCCTCCCATCTGGTCCTGGGTCGCCGCCATCTCGTCCACCCGCAGGATGCCCCGGACGGGATCTCCCGGCACAAGCTTCAGCAGGCAAAAGCTCAGGAAGGTGAGGCCGAGCAGGAATACAAGCAGGCGCAAAACTTTTCTGGCGATGGACGCAGCCATGTCAGCTCGCGACGTCCAGGTCTTTGGTGAGCAGATAATACTCGCTCATCGTCGTTTTCCAGCCTAGGACCTTGCCGCTGTAGACGACAACGATATTGGGATGGACGATGAACGAGTTCAACGTCTCGCTGTCCGCGATAGCCATCGCCTGGCGGCTGCGCTCGAGCCGCTCCGCGGCGTCTACGGTCTCATTGAGGGTGCCGATCGCTGCCTGCAGGCCGGGATGATCGATGTGGCTGTAATTCAGAGCGCCTTCCGGCAAATACCCGCTGTTCAGGAAGTAGGCGGCTTCGCCTCGCGGCGCCGTGACGAGGCTGTAGGTAGCCAGGTCCCAGTCGTCGTTGGCGGAGAGATATTCATCCATGTTCTCCGCCTGGCGTATTTCCAGCTTGATGCCGAGCTCGCCTGCATGGGCTTGGACAAGCTGGGCGATCAGCGGCAGCTCGGCTCGGGAGGAGTAGGTGAGAAGGCGGAAGGAGAGAGGTTTGCCTTGATCGGACACCTTGCCCCCCTCGACGGTAAAACCTGCTTCCCGGAATGCCTCGCGAGCCAGATCGAGGCTGAACGCCTTGGGCCTGTAAGCGGGAGAGAATGGCGCTTCGGCCGGGAAGGCGCCGGCAGCCGGCGTAGCCTGGCCGGCCATGATGTCCTTGGTGATCGTCTCGCGGTCGATGAGATGATCGAACGCTCTGCGCACCTGCTCCTGCGCCAGATGTCGGTTGCGCATGTTGTACATCAGGAGGTGGGTTCTCAAGCCGGACCGGGATTCCACCGTGAGGGAAGGGTCGCTTTGAAGCTGGGCGAAGCTCTCCAGCGGCGGACGGAAGACGATATCGGCGCTCCCGGCCTTGATCGCCATCAGCCTCGCGTTGGCGTCCGAATTGAAGAGAATCTCGGCATGCTCAAGCTTGACCGGACCGCCCCAATAGCCGGTGTTCCGGTCGACCTTGAGGCTGCTGCCGGAACGGAAGTCGGCAAGCTTGAAGGGACCGGTGCCGACCGGGTTCGAATCCGTGGAGGAGGGAGCGACGATGGCGGTGTTGGGGTGCACAAAGCTGGAGGGAAGCTCCAGGTTGGGGGTTTCCGTCACCAGCTTCAGCAGCTGGCCGTCGGCATGGATTTCGCGAAGGCTAAGCGTGTTCCGGACAGCCGGATTCAGCTCCTGGGCCCGCACCAGGGAAAGCTTGACCGCTTCCGCGTCGAGCGGCTGTCCATCGTGGAAGGCCGCTCCCTCCCGGATATGGAATGTCCAGTGCCGGCCGTCCTTGCTGCTCCAGTCATCCGCCAGGCCGGGCTGCAGGCCGAGCTCGTCGCTGATGACGACCAGTGTTTCGGTGATGCCGGCTCTCACGGCGATGTAAGTCGTATCGGTATGAGGGTCGATAGCATGGCTCTGGATATTGAAGAGAAGTCGGAGGCTCTTTCCGTCGGCTTGTACCCGTTCGGAGCTGCCTGTCCCGGCTTCCTTGGCATCGGAGCAGGCGGCAAGCAGCAGGAGGAAAATCATAAGAGACGGAAAGATAACAATCTTTTTGAGCATAAAACAGGCATCCCCTTGCTTGTAATCGTATTTTTTACTATTAAGAATCGCGATGGTTCTCATTATAGGGAGAGCGGCACCCGCTGTAAACCTTTTTTAGCGATATCAACTATCCTTTATACATCGGAGATTTAATTTGGCAACTGGCCGCGCGGAAGATCGGCGGTTACGGTAGAAGAGGAAGGGCAGAGCTCTTCCGCCGCGCTTCAAGCATCTGCAAGCGGTTTCATGAATCGATGGAGATCTGCGGCAAACCCATCCAAAGGAGGAAGATTGATGATGAACAAGCGCATGTTGAACTGGCTGGTGATGGCGGCGCTGCTGCTGAGCCTGACGGCTGCAGCGGCAAGCGTGCCGGCGAGGGCTGCCGCCGCCGCGGGCGGCGAGTCTGTCATCTATGGCGGAGGACCGTTCTACAGCGGCGGAACCGCGACGATGAACGACCTCAAGGCATCCGGCTTCACGACCGTCATGCTGTGGACGATCCACGTCAACGCGAACGGCGACCTCGTCTACAACGATCAGCTGGTGGCATCCGGCGGATCGTACGTAGGCAAGGCTTCCTGGCCGTCCGAGCTGGCCTCGCTCAAGCAGGGGACGACGGGAGTGAAGCGGATCGAGCTGAGCGTCGGCTCCGCGGCGGTGAACGACTTCCACAACATCCAGAGCCTCATCGCCTCCCAGGGAACAGGAAGCGGCAGCATTCTGTACCGCAACTTCGCCGCGCTGCTGCAAGCGACGGGTGCGGATGCGGTCAGCTTCGACGACGAGGATCTGTACGATTCGGGCACGACCGTTTCCTTCGGCAAGATGCTGACCGGATTGGGCGTCGGCATCACGCTCTGTCCCTACAACAACCAGACCTACTGGAAGAACGTCAAAACCGGAATCGGCGCCAAGGTCGACCGCATCTATCTGCAGGTATACGACGGGGGAGCCGGCAACAGCCCCGCTGCCTGGAGCAGCGCGCTCGGATTGACCGTCATGCCCGGCCTCGACAGCAAGACGCCTTCCTATGGCAATACGCCGGCGCAGGTGCAGAGCCGAATGGCGGGCTGGAAGAGCAGCGCCGGCATTGCGGGCGGATTCATGTGGCTCTACGACGATATTCTCAAATACTCGCAGTACGGCTCCGCGGCGGATTATGCGGGCGCGATCAACAGCGCCGTAGGCGGCTCCGCTGGCAACGG
>Ga0194137_10000669_pt1 | contig 22127 bp, 15 predicted proteins | sample TARM_MetaG_T3_14_FD_134025 | JGI IMG/M metagenome (GOLD analysis project Ga0194137, IMG submission 134025) | Freshwater microbial communities from Pennsylvania, USA, analyzing microbe dynamics in response to fracking - TARM_MetaG_T3_14 (version 2) | ecosystem: Environmental > Aquatic >... | reverse complement strand
GTTCTGCTCCACGGTGTCGATGGCTGCGATGACGCTGCCCAAATCGGTGACGGACAGCGTCATCGCAGCCATCGACACCGTGGAGCAGAACGGCTCCGGCATCACCGCGCTGCCCAGCGACTCGCTGACGGGCAAGCCCGCCATCGGCTCCACGGAAGCTGTCGGCGTAGCGGTTGCCGCCGTCGTCCTGCTGATAACGCTCGGCTCGGTCGTCGCCGCCGGACTGCCGCTGCTGTCCGCCCTGCTCGGGGTAGGAATCAGCGTCGGCGCGGCGTTCGCCTTCTCCAAATTCATTCCGATGACCGACATTACGCCGGTGCTGGCGCTCATGGTCGGTCTGGCCGTCGGCATCGACTATTCGCTGTTCATCGTCAACCGCCAGCGGCGGATGATGCTCGATCAGGGCCTCAGCGCGCGCGAAGCGGCGAGCCGCTCCGTCGGCACGGCCGGCAGCGCGGTCTTCTTCGCCGGCTTGACCGTCATCATCGCCTTGTGCGGCATGCTTGTCATCGGGATCGCCTTCCTGTCCGCGATGGCGCTGGTCGCCGCTGTAACCGTCTTTGTCAACGTCCTGATCTCCTTGACGCTTCTGCCGGCGCTGCTGGGCCTGATCGGCGAACGGATCGTCTCGGCCAAGGCGCGCGCCAAAAATGCCGCTTCGTCGAAAAAGAGCCACGGCTTCGCCTATCGCTGGGCCAGAGGGGTCGTCAAGGCCCGTTGGCTCGTCGTGATCGGGGTCGTGGCCGTGCTCGGCGCCGCCGCAATTCCAGTCGCCAAGATGGAGATGGGCATACCGTCCGGCGCGACCGCCAATCTGGATACCGCGGTCAGGCAGAGCTACGACGCCATCTCCGACGGCTTCGGCGAAGGCTACAACGGCCCGCTGCTCCTCGTCGCGGAGCCTGACTCGGAGTCCGGCGCCATCACGGCGGAGGGCCTCTACAAGCTGGTTCAAGGGCTTCAAGGCCAGGAGGGCGTCGCTCTCGTCTCTCCGATGGGCATCAACAAGACCGGCGACATCGGCATCATCAGCGTCATCCCGACCACGGGACCGACCGACGCCGCAACCCGGACTCTCGTCCAGGAGCTCCGCGCTCCCGACTCCGCCGTTGCCAAGGAGAACCATGTCACGATCGGCGTCACCGGCTTCACGGCCATCAACATCGACATGTCCTCCAAGCTGGCCGATGTATTCCCGACCTACATTCTCATTATCGTGATTCTTTCGGTGATCATCCTTCTGCTCGTGTTCCGTTCGATCATCGTTCCGATCAAAGCTACCGTCGGCTTCCTGCTCAGCGTGCTCGCCACGTTCGGCATCACCACGGCCGTCTACCAATGGGGCTGGCTCCATTCGATGTTCGGCTTCGACACCGGCGGTCCGCTGCTCAGCTTCATGCCGATCATGGTGACCGGCATCCTGTACGGCCTGGCAATGGACTATCAGGTGTTCCTCGTCAGCTCCATGCGGGAATCCTACGTCCACGGCCATAAAGGAACGGACAGCGTCATTCACGGCTATGAGCAGTCCAGCCGCGTCGTCGTGGCGGCCGCCGTCATCATGGTGTCCGTATTCGCCGGCTTCATCTTCGCTCCGGATATCATGATCAAGCAGATCGGCTTTGCGCTCGCGGCAGGCATCCTGATCGACGCCTTCATCATCCGCATGACACTCGTGCCCGCCGTCATGGCCATCTTCGGAGATTCCGCCTGGCGGCTTCCGAAGTGGCTGGACCGCATGCTGCCGAACCTCGACGTCGAGGGCGACAAGCTGATCGCCCAGCTCAACGCCAAGGAGCAGGCTGCCCAAGCGAATCCTGTTCAAGGCCGCGAACGCATTTAAGGCCGCTGAAAAGACAAAAGCACCTCGTCTACAAGGACAAGGCCAACACTTTGTGTTGGCCTTTGAACCTTTTAGGGGGTGCATTTTTAATGGGCTAAAAAGATCACGGCGCGAAACGAAACCGCTCGGTCTAGGAGCGCAAAAAAAAGCCTCCCGGCCGGGAGGCTTCAAAGGACAGGGCCGGTTCGCGCCGGCTGCCGGATCAGGCAGGCGCATTACTTGCGGCTGCCGTGCAGGTATTTTTCGGTCAGTACGGCCAGCAGCTCGATGCCGACCTCGTTGTGGCCGCCTTCGGGAATGATGATGTCGGCGTACTTTTTGGACGGCTCGATGAACGCTTCATGCATCGGCTTGACCGTATTGAGGTACTGGTCGTGGATGGAGTGGATCGTGCGGCCCCGCTCCTCGATGTCGCGCAGCACGCGGCGCAGGATGCGGACGTCAGGATCGGTGTCGACGAAAACCTTGATGTCCAGCAGCTCGCGCAGATTCTCGTCGGAGAGGACATGCAGCCCCTCGATGATGACGATATTGCTCGGCTTGAGCTCCACCGATTTCTCGATGGAACGGGCATGGACCGTAAATTCATATACCGGCGCATGGGCGATCAGCCCCTGCTTCAGCGTTTTGAGATTCTCGATGAGCAGCTCGTTGTCGAATGCGAAGGGATGATCGTAATTGATCTTCTCCCGCTCGCTCATGCTGAGCTCCGAGTGATCCTTATAGTAGTTGTCTTGCGATACGAATGTCACTTTGCCCGGTCCCATCCGGTCGATGACGGAGCGGGCGACGGTCGTCTTGCCCGAGCCGGTGCCGCCGGCGATTCCTATGATAAGCATAAAGCCTTGTTACCCCCCAAATTACATGCAATTCCTGTAGTTTAGCACAGCCGGGGGATTTTTTCACCCGTTGGAAATCATGTTTTGGCGCCTCGGAGCGGCAAGTTCCGGGTTCGGACAAATCCGGTGCGATTATCCCGCCCCTATACTGGGATCAACTGGATGATATGAAAAGAGTAGCGTTTGTTACTTTAATCCACACTCCCGCACGAGAAGCCACCTTGATGACCTGACCTGCTCCTTCCAGGTGGTGATTCCAACACAAGCTTCCCAAACGGGAAACTACCTGTGCCGAGTGGACTCACGCCCTCGGCAGGCTCGTTTTCAATCCACGCTCCCCATTCAGGGAGCGACCCTTACGGTGTAACAGCAACAGGCACTTCCCAAGTCGTTTCAATTCACGATCCCGTACGGGGGCGACACAAAGCTGCTAACCTTTCCATAAATGCCGTAGCAGTTTCAATCCATACTCCCATTCAGGGAGCGACTCGACAAGATTATGCGATTGCTGGACATGGTGCAGTTTCAATCCATGCTCCCATACAGGGAGCGACCGTGCCGCGGCCGCAAAGGGCCTATCTGTGTGAGTTTCAATCCACGCTCTCATACAGGGAGCGACCGCCGGCCTAATCGATGTAATACAACTTTCTGAAGTTTCAATGCACGCTCCCATACAGGGAGCGACAACCAATGGCCCCTCCAGGCTCCGAAAGCGGAGCGTTTCAACCCACGCCCCCTTACAGGGAGCGACGACGAGCTGCCATTCTGTCGGCAAATAGCCAAAGTTTCAAACCCACGCTCCCCTAACAGGGAGCGACATAACGGCTTTCGGGATTGCTCTCAATTCAAGCGTTTCAACCCACGCTTTCCATACAGGGAGCGACAATGGCCGTCAACACGTACAACGTTTCCGACGAGCTGTTTCAACCCACGCTCCCCATACAGGGAGCTACGAAAATCCGCCAGCAAGCGTACCTGTTCAAAGGGTTTCAATCCACGCTCCCCACACGGGGAGCGACCGACTGGCACCGCAACAGTAGTTGTACCATCGGGGTTTCAATCCACGCTCCCCACACGGGGAGCGACACGCATAGTCCAAAGTCATTCGGAAGCCCTCCAGTTTCAATCCACGCTCCCCACACGGGGAGCGACAGCAAAAATCACCTAAAACCATCTAATAAAGGTATGGAAAAAGTTCATTTCGCCACCAGATCGCCACGAATCGTTCGGGCCAGCAGCATCGCTTGCGCATAGGGCACCAGTCCCCAGGAAATCGAATCGTTCAAAAAAGGGTGGACGATCTTCTCCTGTTTCCGCTCCTGCCAGGCTTTGAGCACCTTTTTACGGGTTTCGTCGTCCATCAGAACAGCCCCATTTTCTTTCCGGGTGAACCCATCTGCGGAGACGATCTTCTTATTAATCAATGTCAGTACAAACCGGTCTGCGTAGACGGAACGAAGCTCCTCCATCAAGTCGAGCGCCAACGAAGCCCGTCCCGGTCGATCTCGGTGCATAAAGCCGACATAAGCATCCAGTCCTGCCGCCTCGAGGGCGGCTCTCATCTCGTTCGCTAACAAGGAATAGGCAAAAGAAAGCAATGCATTGACGTTATCTAGCGGCGGGCGCTTGTTTCGTCCATGAAAGAAAAAATTCTCTTTTTGCTGCAAGATAAGCTGGTCGAATACCGAATTGTACTGCACCGCTGCTGAGCCTTCCAATCCGCGAAGCACATTAAGCTCCTCGGCTTTGCGGGCAAATCCCATCGTTTCCGTCAGGGAGGCGCTGACCTGCTTCAGCTTTTGGACATTCAGCCGGAGCGGATAATCCCGAGCCGCCCTCTCCAGCACCCATTTCATATTATAGAGCTTGCCCACGATCATATTGCGAGCCATCAATGCGCTTCGCCGCTCGTCGTCAGAAACGCGATATTGTTCCTTTCTCAACACGACATTTCCTTTGGACTCCCCAACTATACGTGCCAGGAAACGACCGTTCCTCGTCATAAACGCCAAGTCGATCCCTCGCTCCGCACACGCACCCATCAATGCAGGACTGACGCCGGCGTACCCAAACGTGCAGACTGCCTCCAGATTATGCAGCGGGTACCGGGCGAGCGGCTTGTCATCCAGTCGAATGACTATATTCTCCCCATCCTTGGACAGGTACGTATCCGGCGTCGTAATAAACAAAGTATTGAGCAGCTTTTTCATCGAGCGGCCCCGCCTTCTTCCTCTTTCAAACGGCTATCGATATAGCTTGTCGCCGATCGTCTACTCATCAGCTCCGGCAAACAGACGGAATGCAGGGAGCAGCTGTCGCAATGGGGTCCGGTTTTCACCTTGGGCGTATGCGTTCGTTCGTAGTAACGATGCATTTCGATGATGGAGCTTTTCACGCGCTGCCTGTCTTCTTCCGTAACCGTTACCTCGACACGCCGCTTGATCTCATCATAGAAAAAGAAGCCGACCGACAGCTCGCAGGCCAGCATCTCCTCCAGACAAATCAACTGAGCCACAAGCTGGGAAAAATCGGAATCGTTCTTTTTCGGCTTCCCCCGCTTGTACTCGACCGGGTAAGGCTTGTACATTCCTTCTTCGCCAGCTAGTGGTATTCCGTCCGCTTCGCGCACAAACTCAACGACATCACAGATTCCGGTTATGCCCAGCTCTCTCGAATGAACCGGCATCGCACGCACAACCAGCCGGTCCCCCCTTTTCTCGTGGGTAAACGGCTGATCCGCCACTCGGTGCAAATGCTCTCCCTCGACCGTGCGCACATTGTCCACCCATTGCTGCTCAATATGAATCAATGCCCATTGCCTGCGGCAAAAATGAAAATGCTGGATTCCCGAAAGAAGCAGGTAGTCTTCTTCCTTATATTCCGGCATACTCTTGCACATCCAGACCTTCAAGCGGCAGCAAGGCAATCTCATAGTCTTCTACATCTCTAGGCAACGTTACGCCGTCTTTCAAAGAAATCTGCAAGGAGCGGTGCACCTTGGCCGAGGAATATTGACCCAGCTTGGAGTTATGCTCCCACCAATAAACACGGTGAACCTCCATGCTGCCGTCTGGACGCGCTGATGAGGCGTCGTTTTCGAATAGTGTGACCAGCGCCTCGCGGATTTTCAATGCATCCTCATACGAAAATCCGGTTCGCTCCGCAAGCTGCACGTTGATGCTTCCTTTGAACACGTAAACGCCAAAATCAACGCGATGCTTCATGCCCATCGTATCCGAGCCCCTCTTGTCAGGGTCAGAGCCTGTCGTAAGATTGACGCTCTTCGTAATTTGCAAGCTAGTAATATCAATAGGCTCCAGGCTCACCGCCGTATGAATGGATACGGGACCGCGTACGCCGATTGAAACCGCATCGTTGCCAGGGAAAGCAAACACCTGACCAAAACCGCGTACATCAAGCCAGGATTCGCAGGCCGCCTTCGCGAAAAGCTCGCTATTTTTCTTTTTGCCTTTGATGAATTCCTGCACTTCGGCGTTGCCGTCGACTCGATCCTTGATGCTGCGAAACGAATCTGATCGCCGATCATCCGACTGCACCAAAATTGCTTCACCCAGATCCTGCAGTCGGTTGCGGATTTTCCGCTTCAGGCATACGTCGGAGATTTCTCCTTTGCCATCATAGTTTTGACGCGGCCTATTGCCGTTCAGCGGATCCCCGTTTGGGTTGGCATTGTGCACAGACAAGACAACGGCAAAGTCGATTTTCCGATCCAATGGTTTCATGGCGATATCGCTCCTTAATCGGGTTTAGAGTTATTGGAGTGAACAATTTATAAAGGTGAACAGTTAGTCCTCTGTTGTTTCGCTTTTTTCGTCCTCGATGTATGAATCGATTTTTTTATAGTTGTTCAACTCGTGACGCTGGCTGTAGTATCCAAGCAGGTACTTTCCGTTTAACGGCTGGTCCGAAAAATCATTCGGATTCATTTTTGTACTGATGTCACCCATCAGCTTTTTGTAATAGCCGGCTTTAGGACCCAGCTTGACGAGATAGGGCTGAATCGCCCCATGAATGACGGTCCAGGTTCGCATTGGGCGCTGAGCAAAAACATTCATATACCGGATCGCATTGGTAGCCCGTTTCTCCTCTGATCCAAGCTGTCTTCTTTCCAGAACATCCGCCACGGCCAGCATCTGTCCAAACAGATAGCTTCGATCATCCAATTCCTTGTCCACAGCCACTTCGAGTCCCTCCTTGCGATAGGTTTTGTTCACAAGCGCACAAGCAATGCCAAGCGTCTTCTCCCACTCCCATAACTCCATCGCGACCGGGCTCGAGGCTCGGGCGATGACGCTGCGCACAATATCCCTTGGTACTGGGGCACCGTCAAGAATGCAGGGAAGCATGCGCTCAATCAACCCCTTTACAACCTTGTCGCTCGCCCTTGGGCCATAAGCAGCAAAGGCAATGTCCCTCGTTGCCGGAGCTCCCATTAACAAAAGCGTCCTGCCGTTTTTCCGATAAGGCTGTAGCCAGCAGCAAGATAAATGCCACTCCTCGATTCGCTGCAAAAAGTGCTCTTTCTCCACATCTCGATAGTAGGTCATAGACATTCGTCCAGGGGTTGCCGCATCCAAAACCATAATGATGACATCCGAATGGTAGTCCTCCTGGTCATGCCGATAACCGCTGATGGCGAGCCGGACACGCCTGGCGTACATTTCATGTGTCCCATCCCCTTCCTCCGCTTCCCCACGGTCTTCCTCGTCGAGCAAATCATCCGTGTCTGCGAAAGGATCGGGCACCTCAAGGCTTTTCGTCCCCCATAGGACAAAAACCTTGCCATCAATCGTGAACGATTGCTTTTCAATCAGCCATTTCAAGGCATTATGTGCTTTCTGTGATACCTCATAGCTTACCGCAGCGGCATTTCGGCTTGTCCCGAATCGGCCTCGATAAGTAAATCCCGAGCTGTCATTGGCTGAGATCAGCTTGGACTTGTCACCTGAATGGCGAATGCGGGAAGCATGCTTGTCGGCATATGGAAGCTGCTTTCCAGTTACATAACAGAGCTCCGTATCCAGCAGCTTCGTATTGTAAAAGTCAATAAAGGACTGTTGTACGTCCCGTCTGCGCCACAGCCGCGCCTCAGGCACTCCAGGCACCTCGACGGCAAACCGAACAAATGCTGCATTCTGGCCGGATGCGATTACCTTAAAGATGTCTGGCTTCTCCACTCCGTAGGCTTCCGCCAGTTCCGGCGTCCACTTCTCAGCCAATTGACCTTCTCCATCCAGCCATAACACCTTCTCATTTATCAGGTCGGCCAGAAGCGTACCTTTATGCACGTACTGATAGACGCTGCATAAAGTTGGTACAGAAAATGAAGACTCGCTCCATTCCTTTAATTGTTCAACGTAATCTTCATAAGGCGTATACTTGGAAATCGGTGAGCAATAGCGGCCGTAGTCCCCTGCAACATACATAAGTTTGTCGTGAAGCGGATAAGGAACAGGAGCGCTTGTACGGCTCGCGGACGCCTCCGTACAAGGGATGATCGTACTCCCGCTCTCCTTATCGACGACCTTCGCCCTCAAAAAACAGCCTTGCTCATCCAGATGGATTTCAATATGGGCAGTTTGTGTGGTATGGGAGAGCGGAAGTAGAGTGTATTCTCGATCGTAGCGATTCTTCTCGAATTTTCCGACATAGTCGGTGTGATTATCATAGGTTTCGTTCAGTTTGGCCAGCCAGGTCATGCGTCAGCCTCCTCCCTCCGCAAACCATTCCTCGTAAAGCTTGTCCGCCGGCTCCATGTTGCCGGGGCCAAACGGCTTGATGCTTCCTTTGCCCGTCTGACGGGTGAGCGTACATTCTTCGGGACGTTTAAAATGGATAATTCCTCTTTGCATTTTTGCGCGCCATAAACGGGTTTCAAGCTCCTCGCGGCCAGTTTCGTCCGGGTAGCTGATTCCGTGCACCATGACTCCAAAATCAAGCTCAGGCGTTTCGTCGTAATATCCTTGACCGGAGCCAAATTCGCAAAATTCAACATATCCCTGGCATTCACGGGCGCCGAGGAAGATATCCCTTCGCCCACCGGCTACCACAGCTCTTTTGGCAATATTGTGATGCTTGTGTTCGTTGCGGTCATGTGCCAGTTCTTCGCGATGGGGGTTGAACTCGAAATGGGCCCGCACCTGATAACGGACGTCTTTTAAGTAGGTGTAGTAGGCCAAGGTGTTGCCACCACTGTATTCGATTGGCCGCATACCTTTTGATTCCGTCTGGATCGGGTTCATGATCCGGACTTCGTCTATGTACCAAATAAGAGTGGGCTTCCAATAGACCGATTCCGTAATTCCCTTGAGAGCCTGGTAAGTCGGCACATGATAGCTGAACTTCTCCCCGCCGATTTTGGTCAGAGGATCGGTGAACAAAGCATATGTGCCTGTAACCTCAAATTCGATTTGATTTCTCAAAAGGAGAACCTCCTTTTTATTCAAATAATCGCTGGCTGAAACTCCCCATCTCCGGCTGGATCTACGCCGTACTCCTTCGAATATGCCGTCTCGTTCAACGCCATTACTCTACCTTGAAACAGATAATTCAAGTTCCCACCCTTATCCAGTTGGCGAAGCTCCTGGTCATACAAATTAACCGTGTAGGGCTGGGCTTTTCGCAGCCAATCTCCCAGCTCATTCGACCCAAGCTCTCCGTTTAAAGCTAAAATAATCTCGGATGCATCGTCATTATACGGTACAATAACGGACTTCCCGGCATTTGAGATCACCTCGAAATGTCGTTCCACCGTCGCGATCGAACTGCGAGTATACAACGGAGGAGCTACCTTATGTTTATCTTTGTAACGGTTGCATAAGGCAGTATTGAGGTCCAGCAACGAATATAAAGCAAACCCTTCTTTGGAAACCGGATAGTCCATCTTTTCCTTGATCTTGTCGTAGTAATAAGAGAAATACAACTCCATCGCTTTTATGGAGAGCAACTGATGGTCAAAACATTGGGGCTTGCGTCTGAATTCGCCCAGCAACCGTTCCGTCTGTTCTGCTCCCAGCTTGATCTCCGGCAAGCTGCGCAAGCTTTCTTCAGCCGATCGAATAATGTACACATTACGCAGCGAATCCTTGCCGTGCCGATTGCACCTCCCCGCTGCTTGGGCAATCGAATCCAACCCGGCGAGAGATCGGATGACGCATTGGAAACTGATATCCACACCTGCCTCAATCAACTGCGTACTGATACAGATGACTCTCTCTTTTCCCAGTGAGTTGCGGATTGCATCCAATCTTTCCTTGCGATGCGCCGGGCACATGAAAGTGCTCAAGTGATAAAGCATGACACCTTCCTCGTTGATCCATTCCTGCGCTTTCAGAAAATCAAAAAGCTTTCGTACCGCCGTCTTCGTATTGAGAATAACAAGCAAGCTGTCAATTTCATTCATCTGCTCCGAGACGAATGCAGCCAGCTGCTCGGTTGTCATCGCCCCTTGGTAAGTGGCATCCTGCAGTTCCACCCTTTTAAACTGTGTCAGTACCTGATTCGGATTGCGAATCATTTCCGGCTCGGGAGAAAGATGCACGTTCCGCCGGACATGCTGGAGCGCAGGCTGGGTAGCAGTACAAAGAACAACGGACGAGCCGCATATGCCATGCAGAAAGTTGACGGCGCTGTTAAACAACGAGATGCAATGAGAAGGCACCGCCTGCACCTCATCAAAGATTACAACCGCATTGGCCAGTTGATGCAAGCGCCTTGCATTGCGGGACCCCTTGGCATAAAACGTGTTCAGGAATTGAACCATCGTGGTAAATATAATCGGACGATCCCAGATATCTCGGGCCAGACGCAGCTTCTTCCGCTCCAGATCATAGGTTTGATCCTCTTCTTCCTCGTCTGGATATTGTTCAGAATCCAGCCATTTCCGCAGATCAAAATCTTCCGCCACGTTGGAATGATGCTCCAGAATCATGTCATCGTTTTGGACGATTTTCCTAATCTCGGCTACGTTTTGCTCAATAATGGTTGTGTAAGGCAAAACATATATGATTCTTTCCTTACCTGTCTCTATGGCATGACGCAAAGCATAGCGAAAGCTCGCAAGCGTTTTTCCGCCTCCTGTAGGGATAGACAATGTGTAAATGCCGGAAGGGCGTTCAACGGCAAACTCATCGCATTGTTTGGACATCTCGGAGCGAAGACGATTGATCGGATGACCAGCATCGTCGGCATTTGAGAAGCCGTCGATTTTATCAAGCAAGGATCGATAGGCTTTGGAGAAAAAGACATGGCTCTCAAAGACAGGAGCGTCCTGTTCCCCTTCTTCAAATTGCCTCGTCATGGTCCGATCCGCATCAATCAGGCAACTAAATAGATACTTCACTGTCAGCGAGGCAGTAATGGACGGTGGTTTGCAGACTTTCATGCGTTCAACGAGCTGCTGCATCTCCTCTTTGGCCTTCTCAAAATAAGCTACCAATTCGGCCTGTCCCATTGTAGTAGAAAGAAATTCTTCAATAGCCTGTTCATACCCGGGCAGCTTATCGATTTGGGTTTCAATCCGCTTCAGAAACGGAGAATTTCCATCTGGATCTATATAGTCCTTCAGGCCCCCATGATGAGAAAGGATGCCGTTGGCTATCCATTCTGTCGTTCGCTTGTCTGCTGTACTGTCCGTGTTTCGATGAAATTGTTCATACAGCCACTTGCCGCCTGCCGTAGAGTGATCCACCGAGCCCCGCTTTGGAGGAGCATGGGGGTTGGCTACCGCCATTTCAATATACATCTTGAATTGAGTCGTGTTCTTCCCCATGTCATGCAGCAAGCCCGACAGACCTGCAAGATGTTTTGCTCCGATTTTGGCTCCAAGCTTCTCAGCGTATTGTTGAACCGATAGAAGGTGGTCATGGACTGATTCCCGCTGACCGTCCAATTGCCGGATATGAGCTACGAATTCAGTTTGGCTTGCATGATCTACACTCCTCGGCATCCTCTTCCCTCCTAGAAATACAGGACCTAAGAACCTTTTTTACAGTTACTCCGAGATAGGGTTCGACAATTATACACACAAACCTTCTTAAATAATGGAAAATATTCCAGTATGGATTCGGATGTGATTTAATCCCGGTTAAGAATGAACATTCGGGTTGGCAATAATATTTTTGTTCCATTATGATAGGGGCAGCAATCCTTGTGCGAATAACAAGCTCCCATAAAAAACCGGGGAGATTCGCACCTCGAAACTTGTCGAATGAAGTTCATTTTCATAAAAATGTTTTTTCGTCAATCCTTGATGCATACCTATTTTGATTGCAAAATTCGCGAAAACAGCAATTCCGCTGTCGCTCCCCGCATGGGGAGCGTGGATTGAAATCATCACCTCATGAAGATGTTCCGTCATAAGCTCGTCGCTCCCCGCATGGGGAGCGTGGATTGAAATATCCAAGGCTTGAACGTAGCTGTCAACGTCTGAGAGTCGCTCCCCGCATGGGGAGCGTGGATTGAAATGGATCGAAATTGCGCCGCCTCTTCGGCGGTCACCTCGTCGCTCCCCGCATGGGGAGCGTGGATTGAAATATCCCTGCACGTTTGGCATTTGAACGACGTTCGTCGCTCCCCGCATGGGGAGCGTGGATTGAAATAAGGCGAAAGCGGCTGAGTCGAAAACGGATTGGGAGTCGCTCCCCGCATGGGGAGCGTGGATTGAAATCGTCGGGAGACAAGAGGTTACCGGCGGCTCACAGTCGCTCCCCGCATGGGGAGCGTGGATTGAAATTTCATTACTTGATCCCTCCAAATGATTTGAATAAAGTCGCTCCCCGCATGGGGAGCGTGGATTGAAATCACGGTGTCCGTCAAATAGACCCCAATCCGTTTTTTGTCGCTCCCCGCATGGGGAGCGTGGATTGAAATAGCTTGATTCCATCAACTGGAATAACTTGTCCCTCGTCGCTCCCCGCATGGGGAGCGTGGATTGAAATCTCGTCCCACTCGTCAGTTAGGTCATAGGCTTTAGTCGCTCCCCGCATGGGGAGCGTGGATTGAAATCAAACCTGCTCTGGATACTTTAACATCGAGTACGTCGCTCCCCGCATGGGGAGCGTGGATTGAAATCGGCGGCGTATGGGCCTATTGCTTGGCCTGCCATGTCGCTCCCCGCATGGGGAGCGTGGATTGAAATTGCTGGGGCATCGCCTTCGGCTGCCGCTGCGGCCTGGTCGCTCCCCGCATGGGGAGCGTGGATTGAAATAAACTCGATCATCCCCGTCGCTGGGTTGAGATAAGTCGCTCCCCGCATGGGGAGCGTGGATTGAAATGCTTCGCTTATGTCGTGGGCGATAATGAGCAACAGTCGCTCCCCGCATGGGGAGCGTGGATTGAAATACGAATGCCAGTGGGCTTACAAACACTATAGGATCAGGTCGCTCCCCGCATGGGGAGCGTGGATTGAAATAAGAATGCCAGTGGGCTAACAAACACCATAGGATGTCGCTCCCCGCATGGGGAGCGTGGATTGAAATGGCGAACGGCTAGATGGAGGGAAAAAGAATGAAGTCGCTCCCCGCATGGGGAGCGTGGATTGAAATATTCTTGGTCAATGTCTCTTTATAGGTGCATGTAGTCGCTCCCCGCATGGGGAGCGTGGATTGAAATCGCAAATGGGGTGACGCATTTTGAGTTTTGACCTGTCGCTCCCCGCATGGGGAGCGTGGATTGAAATTCGCCAGGGAAGCAGCTGCGGAAGGTGAAGGTAAGGTCGCTCCCCGCATGGGGAGCGTGGATTGAAATCTCTTACGAGCGATCAGGCCAAAGCAATCTTTCGTCGCTCCCCGCATGGGGAGCGTGGATTGAAATTATGTCCGTGAGGGATTGGGTGGAGCAGATCGGCGTCGCTCCCCGCATGGGGAGCGTGGATTGAAATGTAATCCCAGCGGATCGATGCGCTGCGGCAGCCGGCGTCGCTCCCCGCATGGGGAGCGTGGATTGAAATCGTTACCGTATACTCCTGCAAGACGTCCACTCCTGTCGCTCCCCGCATGGGGAGCGTGGATTGAAATAGCACACGGACGGCCTCGTCCATCGGCTGCCACGTCGCTCCCCGCATGGGGAGCGTGGATTGAAATGGCACTAACTCCGTTTGCACAGACGTTATCGTTTAGTCGCTCCCCGCATGGGGAGCGTGGATTGAAATGACGATACCCAGGAGGACGAACGGTGCGAGCGTGGGTCGCTCCCCGCATGGGGAGCGTGGATTGAAATCGCAAGAAATAAGAAGCGTAGCAAACTTTGTCTTGGTCGCTCCCCGCATGGGGAGCGTGGATTGAAATAATACGGAATGGTGGCGCTTGGTCGATCCCGAGACCGTCGCTCCCCGCATGGGGAGCGTGGATTGAAATCGCTAGGAGGGCGCGTAGGCCCTCCGCCTCTCTCGTCGCTCCCCGCATGGGGAGCGTGGATTGAAATAGTCATGCTCTGCCTCCGTCCTAATGTCCATTGGGGTCGCTCCCCGCATGGGGAGCGTGGATTGAAATCTCCATCTGCATCTGGCGTGCCATCTCCCGAATCATGTCGCTCCCCGCATGGGGAGCGTGGATTGAAATACCGGCAAAGTGACGCAAATCGGCGAAGGCGTGAGTCGCTCCCCGCATGGGGAGCGTGGATTGAAATATGAGCGGTCATAATATCGTCTCCTTCGTTTATTAGGTCGCTCCCCGCATGGGGAGCGTGGATTGAAATACTTACGATGACACCGCCCTCCTCCGATTTCGCACAGTCGCTCCCCGCATGGGGAGCGTGGATTGAAATAACGAGGCGGTAGAAGCTCTTGATAAGGTGCAGGGTCGCTCCCCGCATGGGGAGCGTGGATTGAAATCCCTTGCTTGCCGCCTTTGTTTACCACCCGATACTGGTCGCTCCCCGCATGGGGAGCGTGGATTGAAATTCCGAAATGACGTGCCAGATATGCTGCAGCCAAACGTCGCTCCCCGCATGGGGAGCGTGGATTGAAATCGATGGTGTAGTCGCGGATTATGAAATAATACCGAGTCGCTCCCCGCATGGGGAGCGTGGATTGAAATTTTTGAGGGGCGTGATGTCATGAGTAACGAACAGTCGCTCCCCGCATGGGGAGCGTGGATTGAAATGCCAGTTCGGCTATCTCCACCTGGAGTGCAAGGTCGCTCCCCGCATGGGGAGCGTGGATTGAAATCAGCGATAAAGGTACTTGAGCGCGGAGGCTGTGTTCGTCGCTCCCCGCATGGGGAGCGTGGATTGAAATAACGAAATTGTCACAATCAAAACCCCAAATTACGTCGCTCCCCGCATGGGGAGCGTGGATTGAAATCTATTCTCGGACGGTGACGCAGAGCACCTGCAAATTCGCTCCACGCATGGGGAGCATGGATTGAAATCGAATAGACGTCGACCTCCTGGAGCGCAAGGAACAATCAACGTCGCTCCCCGCATGGAGAGGTATATGAAAACTGATGGCTATTGTCAGAACGGTTCCGAACACCGGGGCGACTCTCTATAGGGGGAGCGTGAGTTTAATCTGTCCCCCTACACAAATGACATCAATAAGAATCGCTCCCCTTATGGGGAGCGTGGTTTGAAACTTTATTGCGTTCGTGACTAGCCTGATTATGCCGGGTACGGAAGTGATTTACCAACCAACATTACATCCCGCTACTCCCCGCCGCCATACTTGCTCCGCAGCCTCCGCACCGCATCCATCAGCTCCCGCCCCGCGAGCTTCTCCGCCTGTCCGTACAGCGGCTCCCACAGAGCCATCCACTCCCGCCGCTCCGGCTCCTGCAGGTCGGCGATATTCATCCAGCGGCCGCTCCGCATTTCCGCGAGCTCCTTGCGGCTCATTTCCCGAGCGCTCTCGTTGGCCCAGCCGGTCGTCTCCCGCATCGCCTCCTGGATGATGGCCTGCACATCCGGCGGCAGGCTTTCCCAGAAGGAGCGGTTCATCAGCACGGCGTACCCGAGATAGGCGTGATTGCTGACCGTCATGTATTTCTGCACCTGATAGAACTTCTTGCTGTAAATATTCGTGATCGTATTCTCCCCGCCGTCGACCGCTCCGCTTTCGTAAGCCTTGTACACGCTGTTGAACGGAATGTCCGCCGTCGAGGCGCCCAGAGCCCGGAACTGGGCATCGACGATCGCGCCCGGCAGGATGCGGAATTTCAGGCCGCTGAAATCCTCGGGATGCACAAGGGGCTTGTCGCTCGACGTCATCTGCTTGAACCCGTTGCCCCAGAAGGCGAGGCCGATCATCCCCCGGCTCTCCAGCCGCTTGAACAGCAGCGAGCCGACCTCGCCGCTGAACGCCTCCTCCACCGCCTCTTCCGTGCGGAAGGCGAAGGGCAGGTCCATGACGCTCCACTCCGGCATCCGGGCCGACAGATTGGAGAAGGCCGGCGCGATCATCTGCACATCCCCGCGAGCCAGAGCGGCCTGCTCGTCCGGCTCCGTGAACAGCGTTCCGTTCGGGAACAGCTGCACCTGCACCTTGCCGCCGGACTTCTCCTCCACCAGATCGGCGAACCGCTGCGCGGCCAGCCCCTTGGGCGTATTCTCCGCCACGACGTAGCTGAACTTGATGACATGCCTGCCGCTGAAGCCCATCTGCTCGTCATCCTCCGGCAGCGGGCCGGGCAGCTTGTACCCTCCAAGCCAGAACATGGACAGCACGGCAGCAGCAGCCAGCAGAAGACCGCCGCCCCACAGCCTGAACCTCCTTCTGCTCATTCCTCCGCGCCTCCCTCCTCATCTCGGCCTTGTCCTCAGCCCTCATCCCCGTCTCTATGAACCTCATCTTATCCTACCCGGCGGCTGTTGGAGAAGCCCGCCCCCGAGATTTCCGCAGGTTTGCAGGCCTCATGCACTGGTGTATGATGATGGGAAAAGGGCATGTTGACCCTATTCCATCCCGCAAGGAGGCAGGTCCGACCATGCTCAAGCCGCTCAAAATCAACTTGAAAATCGCCCTGCTCTCCTTCGGCGTCGTGCTGTTCGCGCTCATAGCCGGCGGCGGCGTGGCGGTCGGAAGCATCCTCCATCTGCAGGAGGAGGAGCTCGGCAGGCGGCTGCTCGTCACCGCAAGGACGGCGGCCCGCCTTCCCGAGATCGCCGCCGGGCTGGAGGAAGAGGCCCGGCAGCCCCAGCTGCGGGAGGCCGCCGAGCGGATCGGCATCATCCATGACGCCACGTATGTGGTGGTCATGGACATGCAGCATAAGCGGCTGTCCCATCCGGTGCCGGACCGTGTCGGCACTTATTCCCGGGGTACCGACGAAGGGCCGGCCTTCGCCGAGCACAGCTATGTCTCCAAGGCGAAGGGCGAGCTCGGAACCGCGCTGCGCGCCTTTGTCCCGGTCATGGACAGCTCGCACATGCAGATCGGCACCGTGCTCGTCGGCCGCGTCCTCCCCTCTCCCGGAGAGGTTATTCTGCCCTTCGCCGGGCAGATCTCCGCCATCCTGCTGCTGTCGCTGCTGGTCGGCCTCGCCGGCTCCTGGGCGCTGGCAAGGCAGATCAAGAAGGATATGTTCAATATGGAGCCGCTGGAGATCGCCCGGCTGCTGGTGGAGCGGGACGCGACCTTTCATGCGATGCACGAGGGCGTCATCGCCATCCACAACGACGAGCGGATCGCCGTCTTCAACGAGCGGGCACGCCAGATCTTTCATATCGGCGGCGAAGTGGTCGGACGGCCTATCCGCGAGGTTCTCCCGGATACCCGGCTGCCGGAGATTCTGGAGCTGGACGCTCCGGTCTATCAGCAGGAAATCTTCATCGGCGGCCAGCATATTGTCAGCAACCGCGTGCCGATCCGCGTGCAGGGGCATACCGTCGGCGCCGTAGCCATCTTCCAGGACCGGACCGAGGTCGCCCGGATGGCGGAGGAGCTGACCGGGGTCAAGGCGTTCGTGGACACGGTCCGGGTCCAGAACCACGAGTACATGAACCGGCTGCATACGATCGGGGGGCTGATCCAGCTCGGGCAGGGCGAGCAGGCGCTCGACTATCTGTTCCGCATGTCGGGCGAGCGCGAGGAGCTGAACCGGTTTCTCGGCACCCGATTTTTCCATGACAGCCTGACCGGGCTGCTGCTCGGCAAAATCAGCCGCGGCCGGGAGCTCGGCATCGATGTGCAGATCGATCCCCACAGCCGGCTGCAGCGTTTCCCGGAGCATCTCGACCACCATGATTTCGTCGTCCTGCTCGGCAATCTGATCGAGAATGCCTTCGATTCGCTGGCGGAGGCTCCCGAGCCCAGACGCGTGCTCGTCAGCCTGGAGCAGGACGACGAGCAGCTGTCTCTGCTCGTCGAGGACAACGGCTGCGGCATGGACGAGCATGTCCGCCGCCGCATGTTCGAGCGCGGCTTCAGCACCAAGCCCGGAGACGGCCGGGGCATCGGTATGCATCTGATCGCGGGCATCGCGAAGAAGGGCGGCGGAACGATCCAGGTCGAATCCGCGCCCGATGAAGGCACATCCATGACGCTGTTCTTCCCCATGGCGGAGAAGAGGCAGCCGGAAACAGGAAGGAGCGAAAATGAAAATGGTTGACGTCATCCTGATCGAAGACGATCCCATGGTCCGCGAGGTCAACCGGCAGTTCGTCGAATCGGTGGAAGGCTTCCGTGTCGTCGGCACCGCTTCGGGCGGACTGGAAGGCATGGAGCTGATCCGAAGAATGAATCCCGACATGGTCATCCTCGACATATACATGCCCGGACTGGACGGCGTTCAGACGCTTCGCCAGCTGCGCAGCGAAGGCCATGCGGCCGGGGTCATCGTCATCAGCGCCGCCAACGACCGGGACACGATCCGCTCCATGGTGCAGGGCGGCGCGGACGACTACATCATGAAGCCGTTCAAGGCGGAGCGCGTGCGTGAAGCTCTCCTGCGCTGGCTCCAGCGCCGCGAGGAGCTTGGCTCCGGCGGAGCGCTGGATCAGGGCGAGCTCGACCGGCTTCTGCACGGCTCAGGCTCGTCGGGCCTTGCTCCTTCATCCCCTCTTTCCAAAAGCGGAGACAGCCTTCCCAAGGGACTCCAGGCGGCGACGCTGGCACAGATTATCCGTTATCTCGGGCTGCAGCCGGAAGCCGTATCGGCCGAGAGCGTCGCCGAAAACGTCGGCATTGCCCGTGTCACCGCCAGACGGTACTTGGAGCATCTGGCCAAGAGCGGCCAGGTCACCCTCCAGCTTCAATACGGCCTCGGCAGGCCGGTCAACCTTTATTCGCTGAACAAAACTCGCTGAACAATCGTCATGCTCCCCGCAGCCAGCCCTGGCTGCGGGTTTTTGGTCTTTATGCCAGGCGGCACAGCGGCAAAGTCTCTCCCGCCGCCTTCTCTCTTCTCCTCCTCCAGGCTCCATACCCTTCATGACCATAAAGACCAAAACAACCATTATGACCGTATGCTAGCGCTTTCAAATGAAAGCGATATCATGAAGAACAGAAGCGGCGATCATGAAGCAGATTCCCTTCGTCCGCCTTCAGCCCTATGTATCCCTGTCACAGAAAGAACCTATGAACCGAACCTTCAGATGCAAAGGATGTGCAGTCCCATGTCCATACCTGCAGGCGCTTCCACGCCTATCATTCTCCGGCTGGAGCTCAGCCGGGCTACCGCTTCGTTCGCCCAGATCGCCACGGTCATCGGGGATACCGGAGGCGATATCGTCGCGATCGACGTCACGCGGTCGGATTCCGCGTCCACCGTGCGCGACCTGACCGTCAACGTGTACGACCAGAGCCATGCCGACCGGATCGCGTCCGCCGTCGGCCAGCTTCCCGGCGTCCGCGTGCTCCAGGTGTCCGACCAGACGTTCCTGCTCCATATCGGAGGCAAGATCGAGACGACGCCGAAGACGCCGATCAAAAACCGCGACGACCTGTCCCGCGTCTACACGCCCGGAGTCGCGAGAGTATGCATGGCCATCCACGAGAAGCCGTCCCGCGCCCATACGCTGACGATCAAGCGCAATACGATCGCGGTCGTCTCCGACGGCTCCGCCGTGCTCGGCCTCGGCAACATCGGGCCGGAAGCGGCGATGCCGGTCATGGAAGGCAAAGCCGTCCTGTTCAAGCAGTTCGCCGGGGTGGATGCGTTCCCGATCTGCCTGAAAACCCAGGATACCGAGGAGATCATCGCGATCGTCAAGGCGCTCTCCCCGACCTTCGGCGGCATCAATCTGGAGGACATCTCCGCTCCCCGCTGCTTCGAGATCGAGCGGCGGCTGGCCGAGGAGCTCGATATCCCCGTCTTCCACGACGACCAGCACGGCACGGCCGTCGTGCTGCTGGCCGGCTTGCTGAACGCCGTCAAGCTCATCGGCAAGACGCTGCCGTCCTGCAAAGTCGTCGTTTGCGGCATCGGCGCTGCAGGCACCGCCTGCTCCAAAATGCTGATGGCCGCCGGCGTCGCCAACATCGTCGGCGTGGACCGCGAAGGCGCCCTTGTCCCCGGCAAGAGCTACGCCAACGAATACTGGCAATGGTATGCCGACCATACGAACCCTTACCGGCTTGAGGGCAGCCTCGCCGACGTCATTGAAGGCGCGGACATCTTCATCGGCGTCTCCGGACCCGGCGTGCTGAAAACGGACGACCTGAAGAAAATGGCCGCCGACCCGATCGTCTTCGCCATGGCGAACCCGACCCCGGAAATTCTGCCGGAGGAGGCCGAGCCTTATGTCCGCGTCATGGCGACAGGCCGCTCCGACTACCCGAACCAGATCAACAACGTGCTCTGCTTCCCGGGCATCTTCCGCGGCATCCTCGACTGCCGCGCCTCCCGCGTGACGGAGGAGATGAAGCTGGCCGCCGCCAAGGCGATCGCTTCTGTCGTGACGGACGAGGAGCTGAACGAGCAGTATATCATTCCGAGCGTATTCAACCATCAGGTCGTGGAGAAGGTGCGCGAGGCGGTCATCGAAGCCGCATACGCCTCCGGCGTCGCCCGCAAGGAGACCCCCTCCAAGCCGAAAGCTTCGGCTCCAACGCCCGGTTGAGGGAAACAGTCCGACTCCAAGCCTGACAACCGACCCGACAAGAAAGAGGGATTCCGATGAAAATCAACTTCAGAAACCTGACCGTCCAGGTGCTGACCGCCATCGTGATCGGCATCGCCATCGGGTATTTCTTCCCGAGCTTCGGCGCTTCGCTCAAGGTGCTTGCCGACATCTTCATCAAGCTGATCAAGATGGTCATCACGCCAATTGTGTTCTTCACGATCGTCATCGGCTTCGCGGGCATGGGCAGCATGAAAAAGATCGGCCGCATCGGCGGCAAAGCCCTGCTCTACTTCGAGCTCGTGACCACCTTCGCCATGGCGATCGGCATCGCCATCGCCTACCTGGTCCGTCCCGGCGACGGCATCGACACCTCCGGCGTCGGCAGCAAGGCCGACGCGGTCGCCGGCTATGCGCAGCAGGCGTCCGAAACCTCGCATGGCTTCAAGGACTTCCTGCTCGGCATCATTCCCGACAACGCGATCGCCGCGATGGCGAGCGGCCAGATGCTGCCGGTGCTCTTCTTCTCCGTCCTGTTCGGCCTCGCGCTGTCCATGCTCGGCGACAAGGGCCGTCCGGTTACGGACTTTTTCGAGAAGCTGAACGAAATCTTCTTCAAGATCGTCGGCATCATCATGAAGTTCTCCCCGTACGCAGCAGGTGGAGCGATGGCCTATACGATCGGCAAGTTCGGTCTCGGCTCCCTCCTCTCGCTGGGCAAAATGATGCTCGCGACGTATATTACGATGTTCCTGTTCATCGTCGTTGTGCTCGGGCTGATCGCCCGTTACTACAAGTTCAGCATCTTCGGCCTGATCCGCCACATCAAGGACGAGATTCTGCTCGTGCTCGGCACCTCCTCCTCGGAGTCCGCCCTGCCTCGCCTCATGAACAAGATGGAATCGTACGGCTGCTCCAAGCCCGTCGTCGGCCTCGTCGTCCCGACCGGTTATTCCTTCAATCTGGACGGCACCAGCATCTACCTCTCGATGGCGGCGCTCTTCATCGCGCAGGCTTACGGCATCGAGCTGACTCTGCTCCAGATCGTGACCTTCCTCGGCGTGCTCATGCTCACCTCCAAGGGAGCGGCCGGCGTGACCGGCTCCGGCTTCATTACGCTTGCAGCGACCCTGGCCGCCCTGCCCGGCACGCCGATTCCGCTTGAGGGCATCGCGCTGCTGATCGGCGTCGACCGCTTCATGTCGGAGGCGCGCGCCATTACGAACCTGATCGGCAACTCCGTCGCTACCGTCGTCATCGCCAAGAGCGAAAACCAGTTCCAGCCTTTGACGGAGCCGAGCCTGGACGGCGGCCCTGCCTCCAGTCGCACGGCCGCTGCCGAAGCTTGACCGCTTGGATGGACCGAATCATCATCGCATGCCAAAAGCCGCAGCCCCGAGGGGCTGCGGCTTTTTTGCAAGCTTCCGCGT
>Ga0194137_10000667_pt1 | contig 22135 bp, 16 predicted proteins | sample TARM_MetaG_T3_14_FD_134025 | JGI IMG/M metagenome (GOLD analysis project Ga0194137, IMG submission 134025) | Freshwater microbial communities from Pennsylvania, USA, analyzing microbe dynamics in response to fracking - TARM_MetaG_T3_14 (version 2) | ecosystem: Environmental > Aquatic >... | reverse complement strand
TCGCGCTGGCAGAAGGCATCGACGGCCTCCAGCACGCGATCTACGCTGTAGTTGATAGACCGGGCGACGGCTTCGGCGCTGGTCGGGCGATTCAGGAAGGCCTGATAGAGATCTGCCAGCTCTCCGTCCAGTTCGTAGACCCCAACTTCCGTCGACTTGCGTGAATCGGTGATGCGGACGTAACCGGGCGCTGACTGGCAGCCTAGCCGCGGAGTTGGCCCCTGTCTGACCCTTTCGCGCCAGTCCTCCACACACTGCGAGATCGGATGGAACGTATCGTCGGGAAGCGCGTCCTTCAACGAGTAGTCGAAGAAATAGGCCGCACGCAGCAGATCGACGGATTCTGGATAGACGAGACGGTAGGACGCGGATGGCGACATTGACTCCACACCCATCAGTTCGCGCTGCGTATACAAGGGACTGAAACGCTCCATCCATAGCCTCCCGCATCCGTCCGGAGGCTGGAGGTGGAACAGTTTGGGCAAGAGGGCGAGCTGCTCGGCATAGTGCTCGCGCGCTTCGCCGGGAAACCCCCAGAGCAGGTTCCAACTGACCCTGACATCGTGGAATCGACACCAGCGCAGGATGTTGACGTTTTGGATGCCGCGAACGCCCTTGCGCATGAGCTTCAGGACAGGGCTTGAGAGTGACTCGATGCCTGGCTGTATCCGGCGGACCCCGGCACGCGCCAACGCACCTATCTGGTCAGGTGTGAGGTTGCTCTTGACCTCGTAGAAGATGTTCCAGCCGGCTTTGAGGCGCTCCAGCATCGGCAGCACGGTTTGGAAATACGACATGTCGATGATGTTGTCGACGGTCTCGATGTGCAGGCTGCGGTAATTCCGGGACAGGTCTGCAATCTCCTCGACGAGCCGTTGCGGCGACTTTGAGCGGAACTTCATCGAGCCCGCGTTGAGACCGCAGAACACGCAGTGGTGCTTTTCGCCCCACCAGCAGCCCCTTGCGCCTTCAACGGGAAGGTCCACCGCACGCCCGGGCTGGTCTGCAAAGAAACCGAGTCGTTCGGCTCTCGCGAAGTACTCCGTGTAGTCTGGGACGGGCAAGTCATCAAGCCGCTCGAAGGGCCTTGACGTCGGGGCATGTCGGACTGTCCCGTCGGGCCGACGCGAGGCGATGCCCTCTACCGCACCTGCATCTTCCCCCCGGGCAAGCGCGGCCAGCCACGTCGGGAAACTCTCGTCGGCCTCACCGATTGCGGCGTAGTCGACGCAAGGAACGCTTCGCACATACTCTATACCCATCACGTCATCGAAATTCGCGCCACCGAAGGCCGTCTTCACCATCGGCTGGGCTTCTTTGACCATGCGTGCGAGCGCGAACGACGCGGTGTTCTGCTGGAATGTGGATGTGAACGCGACCACCTCGCTGTCAGTCGCACAGACAGCCTGAGCGCACGCGACGAGATAGGCGGGCACGAGGAAGTCACGCACGCGCAGCAGCCAAGCCCGGGCATCGATTACGCCCAGCCGCTCCAGCTCACCGCAGAATTCCGCCGGCAGTTCACCCGAGAGCCTGCCCTCGGGGTCGGGTGCCAATTCACCGAAAGCGGCCACCGAAAACAGCCAATCGCCCAGCTGAACACCTCGGTGCTGGCACAACAGTTCGTACCGCTCCCTGCCGACCAGCACGGCGAAGTCCAGATTGAGATGCAGGACGTCGCAACGCCAACCAACCCTTTCTGCAAGCCCCTTGAGCAGTCCGGCCTGCAGAGAGGGACGCTTCGCCGACGCGAAGGGCATGTTGACGATGACGATCGCCGGCAACGTTGCCCCCGTGTGGCCCCCCGGAGCGATCCCGTTCAGCGGAATTGCTTCAGGCCCGAGATCTTGGACAGCGCGCCGAAATCGGTGCCTACGATCTTGTTGTAGTCCTTCGACCAAGACACGCAAGTGACGCCGACGCCGATCGAATCGGCCACGGGGCTGATCGGGTCGCGGATGCCCGGCAGCCCCTTGAACGCGTCCTTGAGACCCAACGAGAGACTGGGAAGCCGTGCAGGGGCCGTGAGGATCGCCTTGTCGGGCAGTCCTTCGGTGTCGGTCCCGGCATGTCCGGCCTCCAGCGTGGCTCCGGCCGTGCTGATGAGGCCCAGAAGCACCGCGTGTTCCTCGGGCGTCAGGACCTCTGAAAATTCGTCTAGTTTGAGGGCCAGGGATTGGACCGTCTTCGCGTCAAGAGTGCTGTTCGACATTTCGTACTCCGTGTTTGGGAAAGCATCTGCAGCGGCGCCAAAATACGGCGGCGGCGACCTGCACCGAGTCATCGACAAGGGAAGCCGCCGCACGTCCGCCAGCACTGTCGGACCTCCTTGCAGGGCTCGGAGTTCGGCAACCTCACCGACGGTACTGGAGCTACGATACGTGTTAGGGGCGAAGCGGGAATCAACAACTTTGATGAACTACCAGCCCTACAAAGTCGTCCACTGGACTTGTCGTTCGCTCGTCGCTACCACGCCCGCCCCGCACCCATCGGGTGGATCGACTCGAGGTAAGTGCCGCACTGCATTCGTCCACTGGTCAAGACAACCGGTTCCATGCAGGCCCCGGACAAGGCGTCGCTGCTAGCGAATACGGCACGGGATCGGAGCGGACTATGAGCCTCGCGCGGGTCCGGCCTACTGAGGGGGAGCAGCGGGTCAGTCCGGCTGACCTCTTAACCCCAGCAGTGCGTCTGCCGCCGCCAACTGTCGGAAAGCTCCGCGCGGCATGCCAACTCGTCGGAGTCGTCGAAGGGAGGGCTGCTACCTGTTTCCGAGCCCCTATCAAGGACCGCAATGCGTCGGCAGCGCCAGATCGCCGTGCGCCAATCCAGCCAATGGACAGTCGGCCTGGTCAGGCGAGATGGTTCAGCGCCTGAAACACTTGAACGCCGGCTTCCGGCGGTACAGCGGTCCGCGACGCACCGGTACCCGAATGAACGGCACCGACAGCAGCGGTCATTCGGACGCAGAATCTGGCTGACCGCAGCCAGCCTGAAGCTGCCGCCGATCCCCGGACGCGGGCGCCTCGTCAGCGGTGCCAGTACTTCGAACACCCTCGTGCACTGCTGAACCCGTTAGAGTGCCGCCCATGTCGTCTGCAACATCCCGTAAGCTCACCGCCACGCTACTCAGCGCCCTCCTGATGAGATTCGCACGCCTTTGAACTTCATCATCGGCCTCACGCGCCTGCCGCGCGCCGACGCCCTTGTGGCGCATTGACTCATCAGTTTTGCTGCCGCTGATCCCCCGTTTCCTCGAGCCAGTCCTTGGCGTGTAGATGCTCAACAGCCTCATCCATCCGGGATTGAAAGGTCGCGCGTTGCTCCTCGGTTTGCCCTTGGGCCAGCTCGTAGATGAACTGCGCAACGACCGACCCGATGGCGTGCACCGCCTCGTGCCGCGTCAACCCTTCCGACTGCAGACGCGCAACCGCCCGCTTACTCGGGCCGTAGCCCGACGCGATTTGGTTCTCCACCACTACATGCATGACAGCGTGAGCCTTCATATTCGGAGCCTTCGCCCTGGCGGCTACGTGATGGCTCAGAGCGAGACGAATGCGATCCGATTCCGCTAGGGCAAGCCATTCGCTCGGATCAGGCCCCACTTCGGGGTTGTAGTGCGTGCGTGCCATGCGGTGGCCAGGCCGGTTATGGCTGAATCCAGACACTTCGATTGTCAGGCGGCAGATGGTTGCGGTCTTGCGATTTTTCGCTTGAAAGCAGGCTCGGCGATAGCCAACACGCGCCGCGAATGACCAAGGCGATCCACTCGTAGCCATGCGTGGCTCATCAGGAAAAGCCCGTCGACACCGCAAACGCGGCGAGCCGGCGGCTATTTCAGCAGTGACCGCAACGCGCCATTGAGGTTGTAGGTGTCGCGGCCGCCCACGTACTCGCGTGGGTTGGATATGTTCTTCCACGCGGGGTAGAGGTTGGTGCGGTTTTCGTGCACGTGTAGCTCCCAGACCGAGCGAACGAACCCGCCGACGTAGTGGTACTTGTAGGCGTGCCCCGAGCCGGTCTCGGTGGTGCGGGATGTGCGCTGCTTGTTCTGCTCGATGACGCCGCCGGTCAGGCCTTCGGCGATGCGGCCTTCCGTCGCGCCGTCCGGGCGCGTGGTCGCCGTCAGCCCGTAGTAGTCGTCGGCGACACGGCCAGCGAGGGTGGCATTTTCGGTCTTCAGGTAGGCCACCACGGACGACAGGAACAGGAACTTGGTGCCCGCGCGGCCCTTCAGGGTGGACCAGATCCTGAGATCGAAGGCGAGGTTGGCCATCAGCGTGTCCAGCTTGCCGGAGTAGGCGCTGGGCACGGACACGCCTGCCAGGTCAGCGCGAGCGGCGTGGTAACGCGCCAGTGTGGCCGGTGGCGTGCCGTTGACGGCCAGCCGCACCAGCCACTGGTTGGTGGCGGCCGTGGCGTCGCCGATGGCAGCCAGCGCGCGCAGCACCTCGGCGGCCTTGTCCAGCTTGCCGTCGAAGTCGTTGGCGCGCTCGCGGAGATAGATGCCGTGCGAGGCCCATGCGGGCGCAGCGGCCAGTTGCAGAAACGCGGCCATCGCGACCGAGGGCTTTTGCTTGGAGGCCTTGACCTGTGCGGTTTTGTCTTCGCCGGCGGCCTTGAGCGCCTCCAGGAACGCGATCATGGTGGGCAGCTTGACCGCGGCAATGTCGTAGTCTTTGCAACACTGGGCAGCCAGCTTGTCCGGCTTGACGCGCTTGTCGCGGTTGAAGGCGTTGGTGAGCTGCACTTCGTCCATACTGGTCAACCGCATGGACTTGGTCAGCTTCAGCTTTTCGGTGGCAGCGTTCAGCTCTTTCAGCCGCTGCGCCAGGGCGGCCCGCGGGGGCTCGCAGTCCTGGCGCGCGCCCTCTTCGGCGTCGTCGATGATCTCCTCGTTCATCGCGTCAACGTCCGCTTCCAGCGTCTTGCGCAACCTGCCCAGCTCGTCGCGCCAGCGCTTCAGAGCCGCCAGTGCGCCATCGGCCAGGTCTTGCACGGCCTCCATCTCCGCGGGGTCTGGCGCCTCTTCGTCGTCCTCGAGCTCCTTCGTCCAGTCGGCGAGCGCCTTGCGCACGTTGCGCTCACAGGCCGCGATGTCATCACCCACGGTCGTGGTCAGGGTCTTAAGGCGGCCGGACAGGGCCGGGTAACGCAGGTCGTCGATGCGCTTCCAGAAGCGCTTCATGGTCTCGGGCAGCAACACATCAGCGCTGCGCGGGTCCGTCGCGATCATGGTCTCCAGCTTCTTAAGGATGGCTTCGATGTCGCTGAAGTCTGCGTTGGGGAACTTCTTGCGCGCGTGCGGCAGCATGGAGAAGGCCTCATCGAGACGCCACGTCTCGGACTCTGCCAGCGCCGAGAGCTCCTCGTCCGTCAGCTCCAGGCTCGCGTTCTTGGCCAGCCGCGTGCGGACGTCGTCGGCAATGCCCTGGCGGTGCTGCTTGCGCGCGGTCTTCAGGATGTCCTCAAGGACTTCGCGAACTGCGGTGCTATCGCCGGGCATGGTCGGACCTCCTTCGTCAAAACGGGCGCAGGGGCTCGCGAGTTTTCGGAGCTCGCGTGTTAGTGGACGCTAGGACTTCCTGGTTCCCTGCCCGGTCGGTGCGCGCAGGCTGCCACGCGTCATCAAGTTTTTGGACAGCGAGTGGCGATTGCGTGGCGGCCGGAACTTCGTCCAGCTGCGTTGTCTGAAAGGCCGGCTGGATATCTCCGCGCGCTCGTCCAGGGCATCCATGAGGATCGGGCCTGCTGGCGGGACCATGGTGTGAAGCTTCGCAAATATGGCTGCGGCGGCTTCCAACTGGCGTCTGGGCGAAGAACTCATGGTGCCCAGACATGTATCGAATTGGCGCGCGAGGATGCCCAGCCGCTGCAATCACCATCATCGTCGCCTGTACCGCTTTCGCGGGATGCACCACCGGCTCGCAGGCAATCGCTGACCCGAACAAGGTTGCCCAGATCCAGCCAGGCAAGACCAACACCAAGCAGGTGGAGGATTTGCTGGGTAAGCCTGAAGACGATTCTCTGCAAGCCAATGGCGAGAAGGTGTGGACCTATCAGCGCGTGCAACAGGGCTGGAATGCGTTTGACCCAGGCCTCAACATGGCGGGCGATTCAATGCACGAACAGAACCTGACCATCCGGTTCGACCGCAACGGCGTGGTCAAGGCGGTTGGTGCTGGCGAGCACAAGTTCTGAGCCGCTCTGCGACCGTGACATCGCCCAGGCACGCCGGTCGTAGTGCCTGATCGGATGGTGGTTTAGCCCGAGGGCGGCCAGCGCCCTGAGCTGATAACGTCCCCAAGAAACAACGTGTCAGGCCGCCACCCGGGCGCCTTTCGAACAAGAGGGAGATTTCTGTGAGCTACGACTACAGCTCGGCCGGCGCGACGCTTGAGTTGCCGAATCCGTACAAGGTCCAGAACCTGCTGCTGTTCCTCAGCGGCGGGACGCTCGTCGTTTTTGGCGTGCTGGCGCTGCTGGCTGCGCGTACGACGCTTGCAGCGATTCCGTTGAGCATCGGCATGGCTTTGTTGTTCGCCGGGCTGCTGGCGCTCGGGGTGGCTGCGAAGCGGCTGAGGTTCTTCTTCGGGCGCGGCCGGCCGCACTCGCTGGCGCCGGAACTGCAGGCGACTATGACGGGCACATCACCGGCTGCAGATGGCATCAAGCGGCTGCTGAGAGAGGGGGCGCTGACGTACCCGGAGCCGTCCGGCGCCGTCGACGGCGTGCTGTATCACTGGGTTCCCAAGCTGATCACGGCACCGATCGCCATTCAGGACCAGGCGCGAAGCGCCTTCTTCAATGCCAGTGCGATGGTTGCGGCCAGCCTCAGCTTCATCGTCGCTTGGGGCCTGTTCGGGTCTGAAGCGAGCCGACCGTTGTTGTCAGCCGCCTATTTCGCCTTCGGGCTGCTGTTCCTGCTCAGGCCGGTGATCACCGAGCGCCGCGCACAGTTGAACACGAAGACCCTGGTGTTGTTGGTCACCGCCGCGGTCATCGGCCCGGCGGTGGTCAGCATTCTCGGCAAAAGCCTGCCGCAGCTGCAGTTCTCTCTCGCGCCCCAGACCTTCATGCTGCTGGTCTCCGGCACGGTGGCATCCGTGCTGCTGCTGTGCGCCGCACTGCGGCAAGTGGCAGAGCCGCCGGCGACGCAGACCAGCTCGCAGCAGATTCGCCTCTCGCTCAACGTGCCGCCCAGTCTCCTGCTCGACGAACTGGAGCGGACGATGCAGGAGCAGTGGACCGAGAAGATTCCCAACCGCCGCTACGCACGCACCACGCCGGTCATCCAGCCCGAGCTGCACGCAGGCCCCTTCGCTGGTGAGCTGCTCGAAGAGACGCAGCCGACGCCGATGCCGAACATGGTGCCGGCGTCGATTGGCCAGGCCCTGAGTTCGGACCGCCACCGGTTTCTGGTCAGCCTGGACCTCTACGCTTTCGCGTTGACCGTGGCCGCGGCGGTGTGCGCCTTCGTATTTGCGCGCAGCAGCGTCGATGCGAACCGCGACTTGTCGCTACAGCTGTTCGGCGCATCGTCGATCTTCATGGTGGTGGCTGGCTTCTGCTTCCGGTCCGCCGCGCAGCTATGGGGCCGATTCGACTTCCAGTCGTTCATGACGTGGGTCGAACTCGAGGGCACCTATCAGACGGCCAGCGTGGGTACGGGCAACCAGGTCACCGCCCGCATGCACACGAGTAACCAGATCGTACGCACGGAGTCCATGACGCTTCGCGTCTGGCGCGCCCGTGTCGAGTCTGTGGTGTTCGGCAAGGACGCCGGCCGGCAGATCACGGCTATGTTCTCGACAGACGCCGAAGCGCGCGAGCTGGCGGGGCATCTGGAGCAGTTCGGACGCAGCCGCGCGAGCCTTGTCGCACCCGAAAGCGCCGAAGACCTCTCGCGGATCAACGCGCTGGCGCATGCCGAGCGGGCACTTACGACCGCAGTAGGCGGGCCGGCTGCGTTGACCGCATCCACAGCGTCATTGATCGGAGTCAACGACGTGCCGGCCGGCGGGCCGGCTTCACCGGCACAGTTCAAGTTCTGCCGGCTGTGCGGCGCAAAGAATCTCCCGGATGCACGTTTTTGTCAGGCCTGTGGCGAGCGCGTGGAAGCCTGAATCGAACGGTATGAAGGCTATGGCGCGTCGGCAAAGTCGTCACCTTCGAGCTTCTACAGTCGCGCTCGTCGCTGCCATTCCTGGCTACTCATCGCGACGAACTCGCTAGCGGACCAGGTGTGGTAATCGTCTTTTGATCGAAAACTCTGTCCACTGGTCTTGTTCGGCCGGGGCTCGCGCCGGTCCTTGGGCGGCTCCTTCACCGGCCCGTGCAGCCAAGCAGGGAACGCCCTGCTCGGATTTGCGCAGGGACGACTGTTGACATGGCGCGCTCTAGCGAAACTTGTCATAACAAGATCAACTGTTTTCGTCGCTGTAAACACAGGCGATTGAGTTAGTCGTTGGCCTCGCCAACATTGTCAATTTGGTCTATAATGTTGGCAAAGTTGGCAGGAAGGAGTTTCCCGTGAACATGGCTTTGATGACTCCAGGCGAGGAACAGGGCCTCGTACTTCCAGTCCATCTCCCCAAGGAAATCGACCCCGCCCTCCTACCTTCCATGGTTGCGGCCATCGAGAAGGCCTTCATCGTGCTGGCCGACGCTGGAGTCTTGGAACGCGCTGACCGGCTGGCTGAACTTGCCACGGGGTTGGTTGAACCGTCCCTCGAACTCGTCGAGGAAAGGGTGCACCGCATGCGCACCATTCACGAAGTCTTCGCTGAAGGGGACTGGCTGACGGCTGAGCAACTGAACGCGCTTCAAGCGACGCCGCCGTCCAACAAGGCCCATCCAGCCGCCGACTGGAAGCGGCGGGGGCGTGTCTTCAGCGTCAACTACCGGGGAAAGGAATACTTCGCCCGCTACCAGTTCGATGCGTTGTACCAGCCGCTGCCCATCGTCAAGGAGGTCCTATCCTCTTACGGCGAGGTGGCCGACACATGGACGCTGGCCGCATGGTTCCACTTCGCCTCACCGTGGCTGGTCCAACGTGATGAGCGCGGCGCCACAAACATCGCCCCGAAGGATGCGCTCGACCGGGGAGATGAGGTCGTGAGGGCCGCTGCCAAGCGAGTCACCAGCTACGTCGCATGAGCTGCGGCCTCCCGGTACCTGGTGCCGCTGAAGACTTCACTGTCAGGCCCGTGACGACTGACGAAGTCGAGGTCTGGTACCACGTCTATAACAACGCGACCTACCCAACCTCCGCGATGTCCTTCGCCGAAGGTTGGGGCGACACTCGCTTCGCGCCCATCAACCAGGCGGACGGAACTCCGGTGCACACCTACTACGTGGCCAGCACGCGGGAGGCCGCATACATGGAGTCGGTGCTCCACAACGTGTCCCTGTCGCCGCCAGGCTCATTCGAAGTCGCCTCGTTGCGTCACTTCCACCTGGTGAAGCTGCAGCTACCGGCGTCGTTGGACTTCGTCAGCTTCCACACGCCGTACCTGCCGAAGCTCAAGCTGACTCGGGCCGAGCTCATCGACAGCCTCACCGACTGCTATGCGGAGACCCGTGCATGGTCTCAGGCGGCGTTCTTGCAGCGCACCGGCGCGCAGGCGGTCGGCTACGGCTCACGGCGCAACGACTCAGGTCGATGCCTGATGCTGTTCAAACAGCGCTTGCCAGACCCGCCGTTCAGAGTCCTCGACGAACAATGCCTCGCGAACCCTCCGCTTCGCAAGGAAGTGCTGGAGCTTGTGCGAAGCCTCGGAGTTCGTGAGACCTAGTGGCCCTCGTTCACCGATGCCCGCTTTTGGTTGTTCACAACCATTCACCATAGTTGCTCGAGCGTGCCCGATCAACTAAGCACCTCGGCGACCGTTCGCCATATCGAAAGTTGGGCAGGAGTAGTTGACCCAGCATCAACGGCAAGCACATCACGGCACTAGTTGCCGGTGATCCGGACCCAGTCGACGTTAAGCCAGTTGGCGGGTGAATGAAGGGCCTTGATGTTCGCACGCATGGCCCAGGGTATGACCTGGCGGTGCAACGGGATGATGTTGATCTGCTGTCGGTACTCCTGCAGCGCGGCCTTGACGAGCTGCTCGCGCTTGTTGGGGGCGGTCTCGACCGTCGAGGCGGCCGCGAGGCTATCGCCCTTGTCGTTGACCCAGCCGCCAGCGTTGGCCACGCCCACGCCCTGTTCGCCTCGGTTGCGCAGCACGGGCGTCAGCATGATTTCCGCGTCCGTCGTGCCGCCGCCCCAGCCGTACAGATAGAGGCTGGTGTCGTACTTGTCCATCTTGGGGAAAAAGAGGGCCCGGGGCATGGCGTTGACGCGTACCTTGAGCTTGAGCTGGGCCCACATGCTGGCCAGGGCCACGCAGATCTTCTCGTCGTTGATATAGCGGTTGTTGGGGCAGTCCAGAGTGACTTCGAAGCCATCCGCATAGCCGGCCTCGGCCATCAGCTTGCGGGCGGCGGCCATGTCGTAGGGCAGGCGGGATTCGAGGGCGGGGTCGCCGTAGCTGCCCCTGGTCGATGGCGTCAGGCCGCCAGTTGGTACGGAAAGGCCGGCCATGATCTTTGTCTTGATGGCCTCGATGTCGATGGCCTGATAGAGCGCCCGGCGCACGCGGATGTCCTTGAACGGGTTCCTGTCACCGGGGATCTGGCCGTAGAGCAGCTTGTCGCGCGACTGGTCCATGCCGATGAAGAGGATGCGGTTCTCCCCGCCTTCCAAGACCTTGAGCCCCGGCGTGGCACGCAGCCTTTCGACGTCGCGCAAGGGCGGATCCAGCACAAAGTCCACCTCGCCAGAGATCAGCGCCGCGGTGCGCGTGGCGTCCACCGAGATAGGCATGAAGATCAGCTCTTGCACATTGCCCTGGGCCGGTTCGGCCCTGCCCCAGTAGTTGGGGTTGCGCCTGAAGACCGTCTTCACGCTGGGCTGGCGGCTGACCAGCATGAAGGGACCGGTGCCGTTGGCGTTCAGACTGGCGTAGGACTCCTCCTTGGCCTTCATGTCCAGCGGGCGCACGACGCGATGGGCCTCGCACCAGCGTTTGCTCATGATGTGTAGGTTGAGCAGATGCTGGGGAAAGACGGGATTGGGTTTGTCGAGGGCGAAGACGACGGTTAGCGGATCGACGATGCTCGGAATGCCCACCGCATTGGCGTAGACGCGGAAGGGCGAGATCGGGTCACGCAGGCGCTGCATTGAGAACACCACGTCCTCGGCAGTGAGGGGGGTGCCGTCGTGGAACTTGACGTCCGGCCGCAGCTTTACTCGCCACAACAGCGGTGTGACCTGGGTCCATTCGGTGGCGAGCGCCGGGCCCACGCTCTGGTCGGGCATGCGGCGACCGAGGTATTCATAGACCTGGCCGTTCAAGGAATTGGTCTGGATCTCATTGGCCGCGTGTGGGTCAGCGGTCTGCATATCGCCCTGGGCCGCCCAGCGCAGGGTCTGGGCTTGCGCAAGACTGGCTGCCATGGCCAAGAAGGCAATGAAAAAGCGTCGCATTTTTCCTCCCTCGTCGCCGCGTCAGCTTACGGCGGACGCCATGGCTCCCCTTCGGGACAAACCCCCAAGCTACTCAGCCCACTTCGGCGACATCAGGCCGCAACGCAGGGTTAGCAGAAAGCGAACCTGTCTTGACGACCGAGGTGAAGCGATCATGTCCGGTTCTTGCTGGACATCGATGGCCCTGGCACACCCGTACTCCGGCCGCTTTGCACCCCGTGACGCCGAAGGCGTCGACCCTATAGTCGGTCGCCGCCGCAAGCGGATCCAAGAAGACCACCAGGAGGCCGAGCTGATGTGCCCTAACGATATCGCGCGCTCGATGGTTTGCGGAACGTTCCTCGTCACGTTGGCCATGGCCGCCGCGCTGTGCGCCTGCACGAAGACGCCGCTCTCAGCCGGCGACGGCAAGGTCGACACCGAGCTGCAGAAGAAGCTGCAGGAGCAGTTGCTCGATGCCAAGCCCGGCAGCGTCGTCGAGATTCCGGCCGGCACCTTTCATTTCGACCGCGGGCTGTCCCTGCGGGGCAATGGTGTGACCCTTCGCGGCGCCGGCATGGACAAGACCATCATCTCGTTCAAGGATCAGACGAGCGGGCCTGAGGGGCTGATCGTCTACGCCAACGACTTCGTGCTCGAAGGTCTGACGATAGAGGACACCAAGGGTGACGCGGTCAAGATCAACGACGGCGAGAACATTACCGTGCGCAAGGTGAGGGTGCGCTGGAGCGGCGGCCCCAAGACCAGCAACGGCGCCTATGGCATCTACCCGGTGAAGACGCGCAACGTGCTGATCGAGGATTCCGAGGCCTATGGCGCGTCCGACGCCGGCATCTATGTTGGCCAGTCCAGGGACGTGATCGTGCGCCGTTGTCATGCCGAGGAAAACGTCGCCGGCATCGAGATCGAGAACACGATCAATGCCGACGTCTACGAGAACGTGGCGACCAACAACACGGGCGGCATCCTGGTGTTCAACATGCCCAATCTGTCGCAGGCCGGTTCGGGCACGCGGGTCTACAAGAACCACGCGGTCAAGAACAACCATGCCAACTTCGGAGCCAAAGGCACGGCCGTCGCCAGCGTACCGGCCGGCTCGGGCGTGGTCATCAACTCGAACTCGAAGGTCGAGATCTTCGACAACGACATCGCCGACAACCAGACCGGCAATGTCATCGTCTCCAGTTACTACTCAACGGGCTACTACTCCAAGACCGGCGTCGAAGCGAGCTACGACCCGTACCCGCGCGCCATCCTTGTCACCGGCAACCGCTTCAGCGGCGGCGGCGATGCGCCGGATGGCCTCGACCTGAAGACGCTCAAGACGGTGATGTTCGGCATCAACGGCCATTTCCCTGACGTGCTTTGGGACGGATATGCCGATCCCAAGGGTAGCGGCAAGGCCGAGGAGAAGATTTGCGTGCGCAATGGCGACTCGCAGGTGCTCAATGCCGACGGGCCGAACAAGTACAAGAACCCGCAGATCGACCCAGCCAAGCCGCATGACTGCGATCTGCCGCGGCTGAGCCCAGTCGTGCTCGCCGGGCGCAGCTGACCATGTCGAAGTCTCGCAATGCGTGGCGTTCCCTGCTGGGCGCGCTGGCGCTGTGCGGTCTGGCCGCCTGCGGCAAGCCCACCGAACCGGTCACGTTCATCGCCGAGGGACGTCCGGCCAAACTGAGCGACTGGCATGTGCTGCGGGCCGACGGCGGCAAGCTGAAGCTCAACGCCGGCGTCATGCCCTACGAGCTGAACACGCCGCTGTTCTCCGACCACGCGCACAAGCTGCGCACCCTGTGGATGCCGCCGGGCCAGATGGCGCGCTACTCGCAGCAGGATGTGCTCGACTTCCCCGTCGGCACCGTCATCACCAAGACTTTCTACTACCCCAAGGGCGAGGGCCAGGTCCTGCTGCAGACGCATTCGGACAGCAGCGCCGAACTGAAGGACGGCGCACTGGACCTGAGCCAGGTTCGCCTGGTCGAAACGCGCATTCTTGTGCGGCGCGCCGACGGCTGGCTGGCCTTGCCCTATGTCTGGAACGCCCAGCAGACCGAGGCCGAGCTTGCGCGCACCGGCGACCAGTTCACGCTGACGCTACAGGACGCTTCGGCCAAGCGCCAGAGCTTCCCGTATGTGGTGCCGAACGAAAACCAGTGCGCCAGTTGCCATATGGTCAAGCTCAAGAGCAAGGAAGTTCAGCCTATTGGCCCCAAGGCGCGACACCTCAACCGCGACTTTGCCTATGCGGGCAGCACCGAGAACCAACTGGCACACATGGTGAAGGCCGGCTTTCTCGCCGGTCTGCCCGACGACATGGCCAGTGTGCAAAGGGCCGCCAACTGGCTGGACGCGGCTCAGCCACTCGAGGCGCGTGCTCGGGCCTATCTCGACATCAACTGCGCCCACTGTCACAACCCACGCGGGCCGGCCAGCAATACGGCGCTGAACCTCGAGCCCTTCCTGCCGGCCAGTCGCAACCTGGGCCTGTGCAAACCGCCGGTGGCCGCTGGCAAGGGCACCGGTGACCACCTGTTCGGCATCGTGCCCGGCGAGCCGGACGAGTCCATCATGATCTTCCGACTGGCCTCGCAGGAGGGAGGCGTGATGATGCCCGAGCTGGGCCGCAGCTTGGTGCATGAAGAGGGTGGGAAGCTGATCCGCGACTGGATCGCCGCCATGCCTGGCAGCTGCAGGGACGCGGCCCGGTAGGGGTGTCAGTATCCCGCAGACCGCGGCGGTGCATTGCCGCGCTGATGGCTCGCCGCCGCCCGGTGCTGGTCGCGACGCAGTCGGCCAGTCGCGATCCAGCGTACCAGCCACGGGATGGGGCGCACAGGCAGGCCGGTCGAGCGGGCGAGGAGATATGCCTTGGCGCACTTCTCCAGCAGCTCGGCGTTGAAGACCAGCCGCTCCAGACCCGTGCCAATGCAGAGCACATCGGCGCCGAGCACGCAGGCGTTGGCGCCGTCACTCAGGAGCGTCGACAACGCTGCGGGTTCGGCTGACCTGATCTGCCAGCCGAGATGGCGCAGCTGTTCGTCGAAGACGCCGGGCAGTACGCCGCCCGCTTCGGGCAGGCCCGCGGCCCAGGGCTGTCGGCCCAGCAGCACAGCGCCGACATCGAGGCGTTCACGGTAGACGGTTCGGTGCAGCTCCGCCATGCCTTGTGCAGCCTCGTTCAGCGGCAGGCATTGCATCGCGCTGCCGGCGCCCGCCAGCCACAGCATCACACCGCTGCCCGGCACCCGGCAGGACAGTGTGCTGACCGGTGTCAGCAGCTGCTTGGCCTGCAGGCGCTGTCGCGCCGCCTGGAGTTCCTGCGCGTAGGCGCTTGCGTCGATGCTCATCGTTCAGACCAGGCTGAGCACGGTCTCGAAGCGGTTCAGCGCTTCGTCTATCACCGCGTCGGTGTCAGCCATGCTGGTGTACAGGCGGCTACCTGCCAGCGTCACGATGCCGTGGGCCATGTAGGCCGCGCCCATCTCCTCCATCATGTGCTTGCGGGCGTTGACTTCCTTCATCAGCTTGATGGGATTGCGCATGCTCATCAGCAGCACGGCCGAGGTCTGCAGGTGCACGACCGAGCCCATGTTGTAGGCCACATAGGGCAGGCCGAGTCGCTCGATGATGGCGTTCAGGCCGTGGCAGAGGCGGTCGCCCGCGCGGCCGGCCTTCACGGGCGCGTTGGTTTTCGCCATGGCCTCGATGGCGTGGTAGCCCGCCACGCAGGACAGCGGATTGGCCGACAGCGTGCCGCCCACGAAGGCTCGCTTGCTGGTGGTGCCGATGCCGCCGGCCAGCAGCATCATCACGTCGCGCCGTCCGCCGATGCCGCCGGCCATCAGATAGCCGCCCGTCAGGCATTTGCCGAACACGGTCAGGTCCGGCTTGACGCCGAAATAGCCCTGGGCGCCGCCCATGCCGATGCGAAAGCCGCTGACCACCTCGTCGAAGATCAGCAGCGCGTCGAACTCGTCGCACAGCCGGCGTACTTCCGCGTTGTAGGTCTTCTGCGCCGGTCGGGTGCCGCTCTCCGGCCCCAGCGGTTCGACGATGACGGCTGCCGTGCCGCCGCGCAGGCGGTTCAGCCACAGCTTGCGGCGCAGCGCGTCCAGATCGTTGGGGAAGCATTCCTGGGTGTACTGCGTGCTGCCGCTGGGGATGCCGACGGCCTCGCGCCGGCCGGTGCCGGGCAGGCGCATGCCGTAGACCATCTGGTCGCTCCAGCCGTGATAGGCCCCGCCAACCTTGATGATCCGCTTCTTGCCGGTGTAAGCCCGCGCCAGCCGGATGGCGCCCATGACGCCCTCGGTGCCGGAGCCCAGCATGCGGAACATCTCGTTGGCCGGCATGTGCTGGCGAATCAGCTCGGCCAGCCTGATCTCGTACTCGTGGGCCATGCCGGTGACCGGGCCGCAGTGGTCGATCAGCGCCTGTACCTTCTCTCGCACCGGCGCATAGTTGCTGCCCAACAGCGTGGGGCCGCCGGCCTGCAGGAAGTCGATGTACTCGTTGCCGTCCACATCCCACAGGTGGGCGCCCTCGGCCCGGTTCATGGCCAGCGAGAAGGGGTAGTTGAAGGCCAGGTTGTGCTGCACGCCGCCCGGGATGACCCCGGCCGCGCGCTCGGCGAGGGCCTTGCTGCCTTGGCAGTGCTGCTCGAAGTAGTTCAACACCTCGTTCATGCGCTCGCGGCGGATGGGCCGCGGCGGCTGCCTCAGCAAGACCTGCAGGCGGGCGTAGACGGCGTCGGTGTCGGGCCAGGCGCTGATGCCGTAGTCGGCGGATGCGGGGGTAGTCATGAACGGGCTTCAGGTAGAGGTTGTCAGCGCCGCTTCGGCGCGTCGGCGAAGCGGGTGTTTGGCAGGAAGTTGGCCGGCCTGCTGGAGCAGCCAGAGCGCGGCAGCGGCCTCGATGCGCGCCACCAACTGGGCCGCTTCGTCCAGACCAGGCCCAGTGCAGATCAGGCCGTGGTTGCGCAGCAAATAGGCGTGGATGCCGTCGCTCAGCCTGCGCCGCAGGCCGCGCACCAGCAGGGCCGTGCCGGATGGGGCGTAGGGCACCAGCTCCACGCGAGGCCCGAGAGCGGCGACGTCGTCGGCTTCGGTCAGGGGCAGGGCCTGGCCGAGCAGCGCGAGGGCGCTGGCCACCGGCTGGTGGGTGTGCACGCTGGCGGGCCGGGCGGGCCAGCGGCGCAGCAGCGTGGCGTGCATGGCGCTCTCTACCGAGGGCTTCATGTCGCCCGACACCTGCGCAAGCGTGTCCAGGCGCAGCACGGCGATCTGCGCGGGCCGCAAGCCGTAATAGTCCGCTGCTGACGGCGTGACGGCGAAGTGGGCGTCGTCGACCCGCAGCGCGACGTTGCCGCCGGTGCCGGCGAGGTAGCCCTGGTCAGCAAGGCGCAAGCAAGTATCGATGACCTGCTGGCGCTGTGCCTGGAAGGGGAGGGGGCTCATGCTTGCTGTCCTCCGTTGAGGCGCCTGTAGACCGGGCGTAGGTGCCGGAAGAGTTCCATGAAGTCGAAGAACTTTCGGTCGTAGAGCGCCCGGTGCTCGGGCCGGGGTTCGAAGCGCTGGCGGTAGCGTGTCTGCTTGGCGGCCGACGCGAAGTCCTGCAGTCCGAGGCCGACGAAAGCAATGGTCGCGGCGCCGATGGCATTGGCCTGGACGGGCGCCTCGAGCTGGCGGACCTGCACGTCGAGCACGTCGGCAAAGATCTGGCACCAGACGGCGGAGTTGGCGCCGCCGCCCAGCAGGGTCAGCTGCGCCAGCGGCTGGCCGAGGAAGCTCTCGACGGGGCCTTTCATCCAACGCGTGTTCAGCGCCACGCCTTCGAGGAAGGCGCGGATGATGGTTTCTCGCGAGTGGGCCAGGGTCAGGTTGAAGAGCCCGGCCCGCAGTGAGCGATCGTCGACGGGGCATCGCTCGCCCATCAGCCAGGGCAGGTAGAGCAGGCCGTCGCTGCCGGCAGGGGTGCGCTCGGCGATCTGGTCGAGCAACTGGTAGATGTTGTCGGTGACGGCCTCGCGCAGCAACTCGTCCTGGTTGTAGAGCACCTTCTCCTTCAGAAAGGAGAGGTTGCTGCCGGCGCTGGTCTGCATCGCCACCATCAGGTATTTGTCGGGCAGGGCGCAAGGAACGGCGGCGATGCCGGCGCGAATGTCGGTGCGCTTGCGCGGGACATGGGCACCGATCCAGCTGGAGGTGCCGATGTAGAGGTGTGCGTCGCCGTCGCTCAGCGTTCCCGCGCCGATGGCGGCCGCCGTGTTGTCGATGGCGCCGGCCACCACGCGCGTGCTGCGCGGCAGGCCCAGCGCGTCGGCGACCTGGGGTTGCAGCGGGCCGAGCACGTCGGTGCACCGGACCAGCTCGGGAAACTTGTCAGCCTCGATGCCGCTGGCCGCCACCAGGGCTGCGTCGTAGCGAATCTCGCCGAGCTTGCGGTTGTCGGTGACCCACGAGGTGAGGATGGAGTCGACGGTGGCCACGCAGCGCCCGGTCAGCCTCAGGTTGAGGTAGTCCAGCACGTTGAGGAATTTGTGCGTGTGGGCGTAGACCTCGGGAAGCTGCGTGCGCACATAGAGCATGTGGGCCGCTGGGTCCTTGCCCGACAGGCTGGGCGCCCCGCCGCACAGGCGCAGCCAGCGCTGCAGCTTGAAGGCGTCGTAGCCCGCCAGGTTGAGCCAGCCGCGCGAACGCTGGCGGACGACGGCGCTGCCGCGCATGTCCATCCAGGTCAGGGCGGGCATCAGCGCCTCGCCGTCGCGGGCTACGGCGACCGTCCCTTCGCCCTGGGTCGAGCAGCACACCGCGACGATGCTATCCACCGGCACCAGGCCGCGCGCCAGCACCTCGCGCGCCGTGTCGAGAAACGCCTGCCACCAGTCCTCGGGGCGCTGCTCTGCGCCCGCGCCGGGCAGCAGCTGCGTCGCCAAGGGACGAAAGCTCCAGGCGACGACCTGGCCCTGCAGCGACACCAGGGCGGTCTTGCAGCCCGAGGTGCCGAGGTCCACGGCCAGCACATGAGGTTCGACGGTCGATTCGGAAGTGGGCACGCGGTCGGGCAGGGCTGGAGGCGATGTGATCGCACTCTAGGGAGCGCCCGCCGTCAGGCGTGACAGCCGAAACGGCCGCCGTAGGGGTCTCAGACTGCCAATGTCGTCAGCCGCGCGTGGCGACTTCTCTCTGCATGGACTCGCGCAGCTCGGTGGGCGCGGAGCCGGTCCAGCGTTTGAAGGCGCGGCGGAAGTTGTGTGCATCGCTGAACCCGACCGCGATGGCCACCTGCTCGACCGACTGCGCTGTGTTGACCAGCAGCTCGATCGCGCGGTCCTTGCGCACGTTGTCCAGCAGGGTCTGGTAAGCCACGCCGCTGTCGGCCAGCCGGCGGCGCAGCGTGCGGGCGCTCAAGTGCAGGCGCTGCGCGACGTCGGCCAGCGTCGGCAGGCTCTGCATGTTCTGCCGCACCGCGCGCTCGACGGACTCGAAGAGATCGTTCTTGTCCTGCTCGCGCGAGGTGCCCACGTCGAGAAACTCCAGCGCCTGGCGGTGGCTCAGCGGGTCGTAGGTCAGCAAGGGCTTGGCGACCCAGTCATTGGCCGCCACCAGTGCGTTGCTAGGCTGGTCGAAGTGCACGGGGCAGCCGAAGACGCGGCGGTATTCGGCGGCGTAGGCCGGTGAGGGGTAGGCCAGGTCCACACGCTCCGGTCTGAAGTTGTGACCCACCAGACCGCGAGCGATCTGCAGGAAGCTGGCGAAGGCCTCCTCCACCAGAAAGTTGTAGATTTCCGGATCGGGGAAGCGGTTGGAGGCCAACACGCTGGTGGTCTTAGGGCCTACGTCCAGATCGAACTGCAGCATGCTGCCCGCAAACTTCTGCAGGCCCATGCCCAGGGCCGTCGCGTCGCCCAGCGTGCGGCAGGTCATCATGGCGTAGCCCAGCAAGCCGATGGAGGCGATGGTCTCGCTCTCACCGATGCGCAGGCCCAGCGCCTGGCCTGGTGCCATCTGCAGCGCGCGACGGATCATCAGGCTGCCCTGGCGGTAGCTCACGCGGCAGGCGGGGTTGCTCAGGTCTTCGACCGTGAAACCCAAGCCCATGCACAGGCGCGCTGGGGCGATGCCGAGTTCCTCAGCCGTGGCGGCCAGGCAGCGCAGGAGATAGACCGGCAGGTTGGCGACGGTGCTGCGATCAACAGGGGACTCAGACACGGGAAAACGAGGGGGCGTCGGCGACGAGGCCATTGTCAGAGCGGCACCGCGCTTCATCCGTCGGGGTTATCGATGGCCTTGGCGCCCCCGTATGGCGGCCGTTTTGCACCCCGTGCCGTCGCGCAACCCAACCCTATAGTGGGCCGAACAACACGGGACTGGCGGGCTCAAAAGCATGTCATCGGTCAAGCGGGTCTTCAGCCTGGCGGCGGCCTTCGCCGCGGCGCTCAACGGCACCATGGTGATGCCGTTGATCGTGCTGGCGTTAACCCGCATTCCAGGCATCGACGAGGGCGCGGCCACGGCCATTGCCGCCGCAGAGCTGGCGGGCATCGCGCTTTACTGCCTGCTGCTGCCGCGCCTGGTGCAGCGCGCGCGCCGCCTGACCAAGGGCTTCGGTCTGCTGGCGCTGATCGTCGGCGAACTGGCCACCCAGCAGTTCGACAGCATCGCCTGGTTGGTCGCCGCACGCCTGCTGGCCGGCTTGGGTGAAGGGGCGCTGTTCAGCCTGGTCAGTGCGGGCGTGGCCGCCGAGGCCAATGCCGAGCGCATTTGGGGCCAGATCAACCTGGTCGGCGGACTGGCCATGGGCCTGATGCTGTACGGCCTGTCCATGTTGCCGCCGGCGACCGACCGCGGGCCTATCTTCTTCTGGCTGGCCGCCATGGGCTTCCTCATGGCACCCGGTGTGCTGAGCCTGCAACCCAAGGCCGCCGAGCCCACTGCGTCGAGCGTGGCGCCGCTGAAGGCTTTGCAAAAGGGGCAGATCTGGACCGTCGTGGCCCTCGTCTATGGCGTGCAGGCGGCGCAATGGGCCGTCAGCGGCTATTTGGGCGAGATGGCCCAATTGCCGGGGCCGCGAGTGGGCCTGTATCTGTCGCTTTCGTCCATCGTGGGTTTTGTAGGCGCCGTCGTGCCTTCGCTCAGCCGCGACCCGAAGCGGCGGCTGCAGTTCGTGCTGCAGGGCTTCACCGTGATGGCCCTGGCCCTGCTGCTGTTCTTCAACATGTTGAATGACGCGGCCTTCCTCACTGGGCAGATCGGCGTGAACATCGGCTTCTACATGGTGACGCCATTTGTCACCGGCCTGCTGACGGAGAGTGATCGCGATGGCTCGCTGGTATTGCGCACCCTGGTGGTGGCGTTGACCGGCGCCACCGTCGGCACGGCGCTGGCGGGGGAGTTGTATACGCGCATGGGCCCGTGGCCCTTCAGCGTGGTGTGCATCGTCATCGTCGCGCTGGGAATGGGGGCCGCTTGGCGGGTGTTCCGGCACCTGACGCCGGCCGACATCCCCGCTTCCCTGAGACAGGTGCAGGCCCCGAAGCCCTGACCGCGCGGCCGCAAATTCAAAAACCAAAACGGAGACCCACCATGGCACATGCTTTTCCCTGCAAGCGCAGTCTTCTCGCCATGGCCAGCGGTGCCGCGCTGGCCCTGATGGCCAGCGAGGGCGCGCAGGCACAGGCTGCGGCGACCAGCGCGCCGACGGCCTCCCTCGGCCTGGTCGAGGTCTCGGGCCAGAGCCGGACCCAGCAGCTGCAGAACGTGCCCATCGCCATCCAGGTGCTGTCGAGCGACAACCTCAAGCAGCTCGGTGCGAGCAATCTGGGCCAGATCAACAACCTGGTGCCCGGGCTGGACGTCGACGCTTCCCAGCCCACGCAACCGGGCTACTCCCTGCGCGGCCTGGGCACGGGCGATTTCGGCATCGGCACCGACACGCCCGTGGGCATCTACGTGAACGGCGTCTACACCGGCAAGACCGGCGGCGCGCTGATGAATTTCAACGACGTCAAGCGCATCGAGGTGCTGGCCGGCCCGCAGGGCACGCTGTTTGGCCGCAACGCCGCGGCGGGTGCCATCTCCATCATCCAGAACGATCCCAGCGGCGTCGCCGAGGCCAGCGGCCTGCTGCGCCTGGGCAACCAGGGCACGCGGCATGTGGAGGTGCTGGGCAACCTGCCGTTGAACGACAGCATGGCCCTGCGTGTCTCTGCGGTCAGCCAGCACCGCGACGGCTGGGTCACGAACACCTTCGACGGCAGCAAGGCGGGTGGCGACCATGCCCAGGGCCTGCGCACGTCACTGCGCTGGAGCGACGAAGGCACCTCGGCCAACCTGAGCTGGGAGCATGAAAAGCTGAACCAGAAGGCCCGCCCGGTCTGGGCTCTGAACTCGCGGCCTGAGGACCTGTATGTGCCTTCCAAGTGGCTGGACCCACGCAAACAGCCGCTGGCCAACGACGCCAACCCGAACGTCGAGTCGCGCGACTTCGACGGCATGACGCTGCGCGTTGAGCACACGCTGCCATTTGCCGAGTTCACCAGCACCACGGCCTACCGGCACTTCAACGCCCGCAACATTCAGGATAACGACGGCACGG
>Ga0194137_10000665_pt1 | contig 22189 bp, 19 predicted proteins | sample TARM_MetaG_T3_14_FD_134025 | JGI IMG/M metagenome (GOLD analysis project Ga0194137, IMG submission 134025) | Freshwater microbial communities from Pennsylvania, USA, analyzing microbe dynamics in response to fracking - TARM_MetaG_T3_14 (version 2) | ecosystem: Environmental > Aquatic >... | reverse complement strand
GACCAGCAGGATGGCGCCGCCGGTGCTTTCGCTCGGCCAGGCGGCCGCCGCCACCAGCGCCCAGGTCAGCACCACGCTCAGCAGATCGGCCGCGCACCATTTGGCTTCCACCAGCACGATGCTTTTCTTTTGCGGCTCGAAGACCTTGCCAAGTCGTTCGTTGACCACGCGGCGGGAACCCTGCCGCATCCGCAGCGAGAATACCGTTGCCACATTGCCGAGGAAGTCGAGCATCTTCGCCTGGTATCTGCGTTCCGCCGCGTTCTCCTCCTTGGCCAGCTGCATCAGCTGGCGGTCGAAGCGGAACATCAGATAGGCAATGCCGAAGTAGCCTGCAAGGGCGAGCAGGCCGAGCGCGCGCGAATACAAGACGAGCGCCGCCGCGGCGCCGATGAAATGCACGCCGCTCTTGAGATAGGAGAACTGGTTCTGCGCGAAGTTGAACAGGGCGAAGGTGGACTGGCTGATGCGCTGCTGCACTTCACCCGAATGATGCTGTTCATGCCACGACATCGGCAGGCGCATCAGGCGCGCATAGAGCGCATCGGTGAACTGCTGGCGGATGCGCAGGGCGACCTTGCGTTCGCCGATGCGTCCCGGCCCATGCAGTGCCCAGGCGGCGCCCGAGACGATCAGAATGGCGACGACATGCAGCGCCGCTTCCGCCAGCGCGCCGGGTTCATTCTTCTGCAGGATATTGATCGCACGCGAGGCAAGCCAGGGCGAGACCAGTTCGAGGATCGCCGCGCCGACGAGCATCAGGCTGCAGGCGATCAGCTGAAGCCGGGCGCCTGCGGCATAGCGCCATAGATTTTTGTAAAGGCCGCCCATGGCGGCGTTGACTTGATATGCCGGCTGGTTGCGGCCGGCCGCGTGGCGGCTGCCAAGTCCCGCAGCCTTGAGAGAGAAGGGCAAAGTCGAAATAGCATTGGTTTGACGAGGCGAAATGTTAGCTGCAGGAAAGCAGAGTGCCAATGTCGAAGCGTCATGAAACAACGGCCGATAAGGTAACAGCTTGCAACACCGGACCCGCGCGGATGAAAGGCTTGCAACTTCGATGTTCGCGCAATGCGAATGTCAGATACCGACGTTGCGAATTCATGAATTCAGCATGGCATGGCCGCGTTCTATGCTGATTTCATTTCAACAAGCAGGCAGCTTGAATCGCCTGCAATGTCGGCAGTCCGTGCTTTGGTGGAGGCGGCAGGATTCATTTTCATGGCCGTTGCGATATCCGCTTATCGATCAGTTTCCGACAAACTCTCTTTTAGGCCCGCCCGGTTTTGTACTATAAACAAGGTCTGACGGTCTTACCGACCGGCGCATGGAATTGCGCCGCGGCAGCACGCAAGCCTGGTGTGTCGGGCAAAGCCGGGTGGATGGCATGGCTCAATTAGAAGGTACCCGTGTTCATGCCCTGCTGCATCAGGAAGGACCATGAAGGTAAATGGAACAACGCTTTATCGGGGAAGCGGCAATGAATTATCTGGCCTATCCATTCTATGAGGCATCGTTGGCAATGTTGTCCCCGGCGCTTCTTTCCATGCAGATTTCCGCCTCGGCGTTCTCCCAGTCGCTGTTAGGCAAGGTACCCGGTTTTGCCAACCTGGCCTCTGCGTCACAGTTGCTGTCCTGTCTGCGCCTGAAGGAAAGCGCACCGGGCTTCGGCCTGAACAGGGTAAGCCTTGCCGACCGGGATGGATGCGAGCATGTCCGGATCCATGAAGAGGCCGTGTACAAGGCGCCATTCGGCTCGCTTCTGCATTTCCGCAAGGAGGGCGTCAGCGCAGGACCGCGCGTACTTGTTGTAGCGCCGATGGCAGGCCATTTCGCGTCACGCATGCGCGAGACGGTACGCACGCTCGTCACCGACCATGATGTCTATGTCACCGACTGGCACAATGCGCGTGATGTCCCGCTTTCGGCGGGCCGTTTCGATCTGGACGATGCCATTCAATGCCTGATGGATTTTCTGCAGAAGATGGGGCAGGGCGTACATGTTCTCGCGGTATGCCAGGCCTGCGTTCCGGCGCTGGCTGCCGCATCGATCATGGCGGAAGACGATCATGCCTCGCAGCCGCGAAGCCTGATCCTCATGGCCGGCCCGATCGACCCCCGCATCCGGCCAACCTCGGTATACAGGTTTGCCAACCGCGCGACGCTGCGATGGTACCAGCACAATCTGATCAGCATCGTGCCGGCCAACTGCGCCGGAGCAATGCGCCGTGTGTATCCCGGCTTCATCCAGCTTGCAGCATTGATGAGCATGCAGCCGAAGCAGCATATCGATGCATTCCTGAGGATGTACGAGAGCCAGATCAGCGGCAATTGGGCGGTACTGGAAGAGATTCAGGCGTTCTACGCGGAATATCTTGCAATGCTGGATCTGACCGAGGAGTTCTATCTTTCCACGCTATGCAGGATATTCCGTGAAGCAGAGCTTGCGCAGGGAACATTTCAATGGCGCGGACGACTTGTACGTCCGCAGGCGATACGCCGCACGTCGCTGCTGACCGTCGAAGGCGAGCACGACGAGGTATGCGCAACCGGGCAGATCCGTGCGGCACATGCGCTCTGCAGCGGCATTCCCTCCGACATGAAATTCCAGCACGTGCAACCGGCGAGCGGGCACGACGATGTGTTCAGTGGAGTAACCTGGCGCGAAGGCGTTTATCCGAGGATACGGAGTCTGATCATGTCCTGCCAACAAGAAGACGGTCTCTGCGGCCGGGCCAATGCATGTGCAGCATGACAGCCTGCCTGACGCCGTATGGAGCCTCGGGGCCGGATAAGCGCCTTCAGCTGCAGCGGCGATTGGATATAGTTCAGACGTGCCTGCAATGACGGGCAGTTTTCCGCCGCGCAGGACAGGGCAGCCAGTTCACCATGCGGCGCCCGCTGCAAGTCGTCTACGATGGCCAGGCGGCATTGGCGGCGCCTGCAATCCATAGGCCGGGCACTGTGCTGCTTGACATCGGCATGCCGGGCCTGAATGGAAACGAAGCCGCGGAGCGGAGTCGACCGGCACTTCACCAGGCCGGTCGATACCGGTGCCTTGCTAGCCTTGCCGAGAGTCTCGTGAAGCAGCGTCCTGGTCCGGCTAGCGCACCATGCAGCATGCAGGGCTTCTTGTTGTCGAACTTCCAGCCCGTAATCAGCTACTGCACCGCGATCGCATCGCCGCGCGCGCCCGGCCCCTTTTCCCCGTACAGCCGGTGCGCACGCTCGACCTGAGACGGAAAAGCAAAAAGAAAACGGCCGGCAAACATGCCGGCCGTTTTTCAGTGGAGGCCTGACAGGTTTATTTGAAGCCGAGAAGGTGAGGCAATCCCGTAGACAGCGACGGAATGAATGTCAGCAGGATCAGCACCACGCCATGCGCGAGCAGGAAGGGCTTCAGTTCGCGCGTCAGGTCAGGAAGCGGGATCTTGGCCACGTTCGAAGTCACGAAGAGCAAGCCTCCAACCGGAGGAGTAATCATGCCCAGCGTCAGGTTATAGATCACGATCATCGCGAAGTGAATCGGATCGATGCCCGCCGCCGCGGTCACCGGAGCCAGGATCGGCACCAGCACCATGACGCCGGGAAGCGGTTCGATGAAAATGCCGAAGACGAGCAGCAGGATATTGATGGCAATCAGCAGCATCCAGGGCGACAGCTGGAGCTGGGTGATCCACTCGGCCATGGTGTACGGAATGCGTTCCACCGTCAGCACCCACGCGAATGCCGCGGAAAAGCCGATGATGATCAGCACCGAGGCAGTCAGCAGGGCGGAGCGGATCAGGATGTGCGGCAGTGCGCTCCATTCCAGCGTGCGGTACATCCACTTGCCGCAGATGAGCGCGTAGAACACCGCCACCACCGACGCTTCGGTTGGCGTGAACCAGCCGGCGCGCATGCCGCCGAGGATCAGCACCGGAAGCATCAGCGCCGGCAGTGCGCGGATGGTATTGCGCCAGACCTCGCCCCACGGCGGAAATGCGCCGTCGCCCCGGTAGTTGCGCTTGCCGGAGATATGCCAGTTGACGATCGACATGGCGATGGCGATCAGGATGCCGGGTACGAAGCCGGCGATGAACAGCGCGGCAATCGATACTCTTTCATCCTGCAAGCCGTAGATGATCATGATGATCGACGGCGGAATGATGGGCCCGACAATCGCTGTGGAGGCGGTGAGCGCGCCGGAGTACGCACGGTCGTACCCCGCCTTGTCCATCATCTTGATCATCATCGATCCGGGACCCGCCGCATCCGCCAGCGCAGAGCCCGAGATGCCTGAGAAGAAGGTCAGCGAGGCGATGTTGGTGTAACCGAGGCCGCCGCGCTTGTGGCCCACGAACTGCGAGGCGAAGCGCAGCAGCACCATGGTCAGCGACCCGCCGCTCATGAGCTCGGCGGCGAGAATGAAGAAGGGAACGGCCATCAGGGGGAAGCTGTCGATGCCGGTAAAGGTTTCCTTCAGCACCACGATCATCGGAAACTTGCCCACCGCGAGGACGGCGATGCTGGTGGCCAGGCCAAGTGCGAATGCGACCGGCATGCCGATGGCCAGCAGTGCGCAGGCGGCAATGACGAGAATAAGACTCATGCTCATAGTATTTCCTGTCTATCCCGCTTAGAGCGATGCGCTGGACGTGGCATCGAAGTCCTCGTCCGCAATGAATTCGCGGTGCAGCAGCCACTGGCGCGCGATCAGCAGCAGATGGATCAGCATCAAGGCGGCGCCGATCGGCATCGCCATGTAGATGTAGCCGAACGGAATTTCCGTCGCCGCCGTGGTCTGGACCATGGTGCGCTGCGCATAGTCCCAGCCGTGGTAGACCAGCAGGCCGAGGAACGCGACCAGCAGGACAAACACCACGCCGCGCATCGCGCGCGCGCCGGCGGTGGGCAGGGCGTCCTGGAGGTTGTCGATGGCGATATGGCCGCCGCTGCGCAGGACCAGTCCGCCGCCGATGAAGGTCAGCCAGATCATCATGTGGCGCGAGACTTCCTCGGACCAGGGAATGGAGGCGTCCGTCACATAGCGCATCACGACGTTGGCGAAGACGATGACCGACATGGCCGACAGCAGGAAGATCAGGATCCAGCGATTGACGGCAATGAACGCCTGTTCAAATTTGTTCATGGGTATTCCCGTATTAAAAAGCCCCGCAGGCTGCGGGGCGTCGCTTTAGGGCTCTTTATTATTTGTAGTCGCGGATCTTGTCCAGATTCGCCTTGCCGAACTGTTTTTCGAACTCGGCGAAGACCGGTGCAAGCGTCGCCTGGTATTTCGCCTTGTCGACCTTGTCCACCACCTGCATGCCCTTGGAGCGCAGCTGTTCGACCGCGGTTTTCTCGTCCTGGTCGACGCGCTCGCGATTGGCCTTGGCAGCCACTGCCGCGGCGTCAAGGAAGGCTTGCTTGTCTGCTGCGGACAGCTTGTCGAAAGCGCCCTTGTTCATCAGGAATACGCCGGGAGAGTAGACATGGCCGGTCAGCGTCAGGTGTTTCTGCACTTGTTCGAACTTGTTCGCGGTGATGACCGACAGCGGATTTTCCTGGCCGTCGACCGTACCCTGTTGCATGGCGGAGAACACTTCGGTGAAGGCCATCGGCGTCGGGATGATGCCGAATCCCTTGTATGCCTGGATATGCACCGGATTTTCCATGGTGCGCAGCTTCAGGCCGCGCAGGTCTTCCGGGTTCACAACGGAACGCTTGTTGTTGGTCATGTGGCGGAAACCGTTCTCGCCCCAGGCCAGCGCCTTGAAGCCCTTGCTTTCGAACTTCTTCAGCATGTCCTGACCGATCGGGCCGTCCAGCACGGCACGCGCATGCGCATAGTCGCGGAACAGGAAGGGAACGTCGAAGATCTTTACATCAGGCACGAAGTTGGGGATGGGGCCGGTGGAGGTCCAGGTCAGTTCCTGGGTGCCGAGCTGCACGGCCTCGGTCGCTTCGCGTTCCGCGCCGAGCGCGCCGCCGTAGAAGGTCTGGATCTTGTAGCGGCCGTTGGTGCGCTTTTCCACTTCCTTGGCCAGCGTATCGATGGCCACGCCCTGGTGCGAGTTCTGGGCGGTGGACACGCTGATGCGCATGACGGTTTGCGCCGAAGCGCCGGATGACACGAGGCCGAGCGCCAGCAGGGATGCAGCCATGGCGATGGCGTTGCGACGGGATGTTTTCATTATCAAGTCTCCTGAAAAGTTTCTAACGTATTACAAACAACATTCATCGTTCCCCATTGGCGGCGGCCATGAAGAACGCCATGCGTTCATGCCTTGCCCGGGCGGGCGGCATACTGCTCGAACCAGCCCAGTCCCTCCACCGTTCCCTTCGCCGGGCGGTATTCGCAGCCCAGCCAGCCGTCATAGCCGACCTCGTCCAGCAGCCGGTACAGGTAGGAATAATTGATCTCGCCGGTATCCGGTTCGTTGCGCTCGGGGACGCCGGCAATCTGGATATGGCCGATATGCGGCAGGTAACGCTTGACCTTCATCGCAATATCGCCTTCCACGATCTGCACATGGTAGAAGTCCATCTGCACCTTCAAATTGCCGGCGCCGACTTCTTCTCGGAACGCATGCGCCTCTGCCTGGGTATTGAGGAAGTATCCGGGAATGTCGCGGGTGTTGATCGGTTCGATCAGCACCGTGATGCCGTGCTTCGCCGCTTCCGCGCAGGCATGGCGCAGGTTGGCGACATACGCGGCGCGTGCGGCCCCGCGGTCGCCGCCGGCGGGCAGCAATCCGGCCATCACATGAAGCCTGGGCGTGCCCAGCGCCTTGGCGTAGGCGATCGCCTTGTCCACGCCTTCGCGGAATTCCGCTTCGCGGCCGGGCAGGGAGGCGATGCCGCGCTCGCCCGCGGCCCAATTGCCCGGGGGCATGTTGAACAGCACGTTCTGCAAGCCGTTGTCCTTGAGCGCGCGTGCCACCTCTTCCGCGGTGTGCTCATAGGGGAACAGGAATTCCACGGCGGTAAAGCCTGCCTCGGCCGCGGCGGAGAAGCGCTGCAGGAAGGGAACCTCGTTGAACATCATCGTCAGGTTGGCTGCAAATTTCGGCACGATCTTTCCTTTATGCTTGAAGGCCAAGTGTAAGTTACTGCTGGACCGGATAGTCCAGCTTGAATACCTGCCGCAGTTCCTCGATCTGCTGCGCATCGAGCACGCGCGGATTGTGCCCGCGCAGAAGCAGGAACAGCTTCGCCGTCTCTTCGAGCTCCTCGGTCGCGTACAGCGCCGCTTCCAGATCGCGGCCCGATACCACCGGGCCGTGGTTGGCCAGCAGCACCGCGCTGTGTTTCGCCGCCAGGCCGCGGATCGCATCGCCGAGCTTCGGATCGCCGGGGCGGTGATAGGGGATCAGCGGCAGCTTGCCGATCTTCATGACGAAGTAGGCGGTCAGCGGCGGGATGCAGTCGCAGGCATCGAGCCCTGACATGCAGGACACCGCGGCTGAATGTGTCGAATGCAGGTGAACGATGGCGCCCGCTCCGCTGCGTTCCTCGTACATCGCGCGGTGCAGGAAGGCTTCCTTGGATGCCGGATCGCCCGATATCAGATTGCCGTTCCAGTCGAGCTTGGCCAGCTTCGCCGGATCGAGATGCCCGAGCGATGCATTGGTTGGCGTCAACAGCCAGCCGTCGTCGAGCCGCACGCTGATGTTGCCGCTGCTGCCTGTGGCCAGGCCGCGGTCGTAGAGCGACTTGCCGCATTCGCAGATGTGTTCGCGCAGCGCCGATTCATTCATTGCAGCACGCTCCATGCCTTGCTGAAGAAATCGACCGTGCCGAAGTTGCCGGACTTGAGTGCCAGCGCCAGCGGCTTCTCTCCGAGCGTGGTTGTCCAGGGCACGCCGGGATCGATCTGGGGGCCGATATGCAGGCCGCTCACCCCCAGCGCCTGGACGACCGCGCCCGAGGTTTCGCCGCCGGCCACCAGCAGCCGGCGCACGCCGCGCTCGACCAGCCCCTTGGCGATGGCGGCGAGCGCATGTTCGACTAGCTGGCCGGCGCGCTCCGCGCCGAGACGGGACTGCACCGCCTTGACCGATTCCGGCGATGCGGTCGCATAGATCAGCGGCGGGCCGTCCGCCAGCAACGGCTCTGCCCAGTCGAGTGCGGCCGCGACCAAATCTTCGCCTTGCGCCAGACGCAGAGGATCGATGGCGAATGCCGGCCGGCCCGAATCGATGAAGTGCGCAACCTGGGCATTGGTGGCCACCGAGCAGCTGCCGGAAATCACGGCGCGCAAGCCTTGCGGCACGTCCAGCGTGTCGGCGACCGCGCCTTCGTCGAGCAGTCCTGCCTTGCGGAAGTTCTGCGGAAGACCGAGTGCGATGCCGGAACCCGCGGTGACCAGCGGCATGCCGTCCAGCGCGCCGCCGATGCGCATGAGGTCGTCGTTCGATACCGCATCGACGATGGCGATCTGCACGCCGGCGGCCTTCAATGCCTCGACATGCGCCGAGATGGCTGCCGCGCCGCGCGCGACCACGTCATGGCCGATCAGGCCTACCTTGCGCCTGGTCTGCCGCTGCAGCACGCGGACCAGATTGGCATCGGTCATCGGCGTGAGCGGATGATTGCGCATGCCGGACTCGCTCAGCAGCTCGTCGCCGACGAACAGGTAGCCCTTGAAGATGGTGCGCTTGTTTTCCGGGAAGGCCGGGCAGGCGATGGTGAAGTCGGTGCCGAGGGCATCCATCAGCGCATCGGTGACCGGGCCGATGTTGCCCTGGTCGGTGGAATCGAAGGTCGAGCAGTACTTGAAATAGAACTGGCGGCAGCCGGCATCGCGCAGCCAGTTAAGCGCGGCGAGCGATTCCCCGACCGCTTCCTGCGGCGGCGTGGTGCGCGACTTCAGCGCGATGACGACCGCATCCACATCACGCGGCAGCGGAGCTTGCGGCACGCCGATCATCTGTACCGTGCGCATGCCCGCGCGCACCAGCATGCCTGCCAGATCGGTCGCGCCGGTGAAGTCGTCAGCAATGCATCCGAGTAAAAGGCTCATGTGGCTTGTTCCGTTATATGTTCATTGACTGCATTCACTGCTTGGCGCCGGCCGTGCGGCGGCGCACCGGCTTCTTCGCCTTGCCGGCGATGAAGTCGGGATCGATGTTGCGGATGCGGTGCGAGGACATTTCCATATGCTTGCGCGCGGCTTCCCGTGCGGCGTTCGCATCGCGGCGGAGGATGGCCTCATAGACCGCCTGGTGTTCGTCGAGCACCTGCTGCCGGGTTTCTTCGCGCTGCGCTTCCCAGGTGCGCGTGAGCTTGATCGTTCCCTTGAGGAACTGGCCGAGGTAATCCCAGAGCGCGAGGAAATGCGGATTGCCGGTGGCGCGGGCGATGCTGCGATGAAATTCGATGTCGGCCGCAACGCCGTCTCCGCCGGCGGCCACGTCGCCGTCGATGGCGGCAAGGCAGGCGCCGATTTCGGCGATCTGTTGGTCGCTGGCGCGCTCCGCCGCCAGGGCCGCGATTTCCGCTTCCATGCCGCGCCTGAGTTCGGCGACCTGCAGCACCTCCTGCACCGAGTCGATGACGCTCGGCTTGATCCGGAAGGGCCGGTCCGGCCCCGCTTCGCGCACGAACACGCCGCTGCCCTGGCGCGATTCGACCAGGCCTTCGGCTTTCAGCCGGGACACCGCCTCGCGCATGACCGTGCGGCTGACCCCGAAATGCTGCGCCATCTCGCCTTCCGAGGGAAGGCGAGACTTCGGCGGATAGGTGCCCTTGAGGATCAGATCCTGGAGGATCTTGGTAATGCGTTCCGGCATTTTTGCCGACGCTTCAAGGGGCGCCACCTGGAACAGGGGATCGTCGCTCATGCGGTGATATCGAGATTGATGATTACATAATATGCGCTTATCATATAACTTCACAACTTAAACCACAACTGGCTTTTGCTCGGATCCTTCACCGGGTCCCCGGCCAGACCGCGAGACCGATGCGGCATTGCCGCGGCTCTTGCGCATTTATTGAGGAAAGCATGGAAGTTCTAATTACTGGTGGCGCAGGATTGCTGGGAGCTCGATTGGCGAAACAGTTGCTCGAGCGCGGGACGCTGGCAAATGCTCAGGGCGCGCAGACTGCCATTACCCGCATCACGCTGCTCGACGTCGTGCCGGCCAAGGGTTTCACCGATGAGCGCATTCACGTCGTCACCGGCGACATTGCCGACGCCGCCACGATAGACCGGGTGCTGACGCCGCAGACCGGATCCGTTTTCCATCTCGCAGCCATCGTCAGCGGCCAGGCCGAGGCGGAATTCGATCTCGGCATGCGCATCAACTTCGACGCCACCCGCGTGATCCTGGAACGCGCCCGCCGCAACGGCAACAAGCCGCGCGTCGTATTCACCTCGTCGGTGGCCGTCTTCGGCGGCGAACTGCCGGCCCAGGTGCCGGACAACCAGGTGCTCACCCCGCAAAGTTCCTACGGCACCCAGAAGGTGATGGGCGAACTGCTGGTCAACGACTACAGCCGCAAGGGCTTCATCGACGGCCGCGCCTTGCGCATGCCGACCGTCTGCGTGCGTCCGGGCGCGCCCAACAAGGCGGCGTCGAGCTTTGCCAGCGGCATCATCCGCGAGCCGCTCAACGGCATCGAGGCAGTGTGTCCGGTGTCGCCCGACACGCCGATGTGGCTGCTGTCGCCGCGCTATGCGATCAACAGCCTGATCCACGGCCACGACGTCGACGGCAGCGCGTTCGGCAGCAGCCGCGCGCTCAGCCTGCCGGGGCTTGCCACCAGCGTAAAGGAAATGGTGGCGGCGCTCGAGCGGGTCGCCGGCCGCCGCGTCGTCGACCGCATTCGCTGGGAAGAGGATCCGGCCATCATCAGGATCGTCAATTCCTGGCCGGGGGACTTCATCACCAAGCGCGGCGATGCGATGGGCTTCGAGCGCGATGCGGATTTCGACAGCATCATCCGCAGCTATATCGAGGATGAACTGGGCGGCAATATCGCGGCCTGACGCAGCCTCAAGCACGGCCGGCGTTCGACTGCGGTATGACTGCATCAATCCGGCCTGGCGAAGACGCAAACCTCTGGCGCAGATCATGTTTCCTGCGCGGACAGCCGCGATCGACGGAACCGGCCCGTTTCAAACGGGTCGTTCCGTGTGGCTCTTGCCAGATTTCAGCTGATCCGCTTCGCACGGAAGATGTGGAAACAAAGGTGCGATCCCGGCAGGCATCTTTCCGCACATGAAAATACCGAATACAAGGATGTCCCCGGGTGCATCCGCCGCCCTGATCACTCTGCTTGCAATGAGCCGGGCCCTGGCGCAGGATGTGCCGACCCGCCTCGAAGCCTGCGCGGCGCTCACCGACGACCGGGAGCGCCTGTCCTGTTATGACCGCATTGCGCGCGGCGCGCCGGTGCCGGAGCAGGAGCGTGCCGCCGCGGCGGCATCGCCTCAGCCCGAACCGGAGCAACTGGCGGCAACCTCTCCGGCAAGCGCTCCCGGCAGCGCCGAGGCGTCCTATCTGTCGCGCTACTGGGAGCTCGATCCCGCCGACAAGCGCGGCCCTTTCCATTTCCGGCCGCACCGGGAAAACTATCTTGTCGCCACCTACAACGACTCTCCCAATACGCGCCCTTACCGGCCGTTTCGCGCGGCGGGCGCAGCCGGCGGCCTGTCCAATGCCGAACTGAAATTCCAGCTCGGCTTCAAGCTCAAGATGCTGGAGAATCCGGGCGCACTGCCGTTCGACCTCTGGTTCGGCTATACCCAGATCAGCTACTGGCAGGCCGAGAACCGCGAGGCATCGAGCCCGTTCCGGGAGACCAATTACCAGCCGGAAGTCATGGCGGTGCTGCCGCTCAACGTCGATCTGCTCGGTCTGAAACTGCGCTTCCTCAATGCCGGCTTCGTGCATGAATCGAACGGGCAGGGCTCGCTGCTTTCACGCAGCTGGAACCGAAGCTATCTGCAGGCCGGCTTCGAGCGCGGCAACTTCAACCTGCTTGCGCGCGTATGGAAGCGCGTCAACGAGAGCGCCGGCGAAGACGACAACCCCGACATCGTCGATTACATGGGCCGGGGCGATCTCGTCGGCACCTGGCGCGGCGGCGGCCACGAGGTCTCGGTAATGAGCCGCTACAACTTCAGCACCGACAAGGGAGCCCTGCAAGTAGGCTGGGCCTTCCCGCTGGCGCCTCGCCTGAAGGGCTACCTGCAGTATTTCACCGGCTACGGGCATTCCCTCATCGATTACAACGCATATCAGCGGGTGTTCGGGCTGGGCGTGCTCGTCACTTATTGAAAATCTGTTGAAGCTGAGCTGCCGGCCGCCTTTGCAAGGAGCGGCGGGCTGCGTTTACGGCCTGAAGCGCGGCGGCACGAAACGCCTGAGCTGATGCCCCGCCACTTCGCGAAAACGAGGTGCATGAATGCAGATGCCTCCGACAAGGCCGACCAGGCAGCCCAGCAGAGTGTCGAGGAAGCGCGCCGCAACCAGCGTCGCCGCCGACCCGTGCCCCAATGTCGCGGCTTCCGCCAGAAGTATCGTCAGCGGCGTGATGAAGACGACCGCGAATGCATAGTGCCGCACCACCGTCAGTTCGATCACGAAGGTCAGCGCCATCATCGTCAGGGAAATGCTCCATTGGTCCAGCGGAAGCAGCAGCAGCGCCCAGGCCAGCAGCAGGCCGACGCTGGTCCCGATCACGCGGTGCAATTGCCGGTTCCATATCGCCCGCAGCGAGGCTCCCTGTATCACCGCGAGGCAGCTTACCGGCACCCAGTAGGCTTTCTGCAGCTGCAGGGCCTGAGCCAGCGCCAGCGAAATGCCGACGAACACACCGATCACGATCGAGTCGAGTACCACGAAATCGAAGCTCGGCGGCGGCAGCGGCGCGACCGGCTTCGGCTCCCGGCGCCGCAATATGAAGAGGCTGTAGCAAAATGCAATCAGGCAGGCCAGCAGGCTGCCCATGGTCATGAGCCCGACCATCAGCGGCAGCGCCGCAAACGGCACCGGCGAAAAGGCGCCGATCGAGGCCGCCATGATGAAGAACAGGCTGCCCGGCGGGCCCAGCGCATAGAAGCGGCAGATCATCGTCACCAGGATGGAGGTGAACATCAGCACCGGCACCATGGCAGGCGCAAAGAAGTGGCTCATGATGCCGAGCGCATAGCAGGCGGCCATTCCGAAAGAGCAGGCCATCACGCAGACCATGCGGTGATACAGCGGTGTATCAGGCAGATGGAGAAAGACGAGGCCGCCGAGAGATGAAACGAGACCGTAATCCATGCGGCCGAAAAAGGCGCCGATCAGCAGCGGCAGGCCCGTGGCAAGCGCGGCGGCGAACGGCATCTGCCAGACGCGGTCGCTGGGGTTGACGGCGCTCAGGTGCTGCAGTTCGATCCGCAGCAGCAAGGCGAGTCTGTTCCAGAGGCTGATGCGGGCCATTCAGAGTCCTTCCTTATGGCTGCAGGCTGCCATCCCGTTCGGGTTCAAGGGCGCGGCTGAGAGAAGAAAGGCATTCATGACTCCAGGGAAATACTGAATTCGCGTCCCGGCGATTCATCAACCTTGAGTTTGATAATAAACTCTGTTGGTTCCTGATGCATTTAGTTTACCCGCCGGGAATGCAGCCGCCCCGCTGCAAGCAGCCCTGACTCCCATGCCCGTGCCCTATGGATGACTGATGATGAATGAACCGCTTTTCACCGGCTTTCGCACTCTAACGCTCGACGTCGACAAGGACATCGGCATTCATGCCGTGGTCGGCGGCAACGGTCCGCCGCTGCTTCTCCTGCATGGGCATCCTCAAACGCATGCCATCTGGCACAAGGTGGCGCCGGCCCTCTGCGAGCGCTTCACCGTCGTCGCCTGCGACCTGCGCGGCTACGGTGACTCTTCCAAGCCCGCCGGCAGCGATGACCATTTCAACTACAGCAAGCGGGTCATGGCCGGCGACATGCTAAGAGCGATGAAGCGGCTGGGCTTCGAGCGTTTCAGCGTGATGGCGCACGACCGCGGCGCAAGGGTCGCGCACCGGCTTGCGGCCGATCATCCCGAGGCCGTCGAGCGTGCGGTGCTGCTTGACATCGCACCCACGCTGGCAATGTACGAGCAGACCAGCGACGCCTTCGCGCGCGCCTACTGGCACTGGTTCTTCCTGATCCAGCCGGCGCCGCTGCCGGAGCGGCTGATCGAAGCGGACCCCGCCGCCTATGTGCATGACGTGATGGGGCGCCGCAGCGCCGGCCTTGCGCCTTTCGATCCGCGAGCGCTGGATGAATACAAGCGCTGCCTCGCTCTTCCCGGCACGGCACATGGCATCTGCGAAGACTACCGCGCCGCGGCCTCGATCGATCTTGAACATGACCGTGCCGACCGGGATGCCGGCCGTCGACTGCAGATGCCGCTGCTGGTACTGTGGGGCGAGCATGGAGTGGTGCACCGCTGCTTCGAGCCGCTCAGCGAGTGGCGCAGGCTGGCCGAGCATGTCGACGGCGAGGCGCTGCCATGCGGGCACTATGTTCCCGAGGAAGCGCCGGCTGCATTGTTGAAAAAAGCGCTGCCTTTCCTGGCTGGACAATGATTCTGCCCGGACACCGGCGCAGGTCCTGATCGATGTCTGCTTTGCAATCAACGCATGCAGCGCGCATAAAGACGCGGCCTTCGGGAACTGCGGGGAAATCCATGCGATGAACACCTGGAGGAGACCCGCATGATGATGCCGGCAGAATATGACGGCATCACGAGCATACCGTTTGCAGCCGCATGCCGAGCCGGAGCCGTCAGGCCGGTGCTCTAAGCTCTCATTCGCGGTCGAGCCAGCGTTCGAGGAAGCTCCAGAACAGGCACATCACGCCGACCATTCCCGCCATCAATGCAGAGAGCGGCGAATCCAGAGCCGCTGCCAGAGCGGCGAGAACCAGCAACACCACTCCCATGCCTTGCGTAAGCGTCTTTTCCCTGCGTTCCATACCCGGCCTTTTATTGAATAGGCGCAATTAAACCGTGGAACGGGGAGATTCAACATGCCATATATATGGGAATTTGCACGTAATATTGCCATGCAGGCAATACGGTTTGAACACGACAAGATGTGCAAATGGCATGCAAGCCTTCCAGCGTTCCGGGAATGGCATTGCGCGCCCGCTGCAGGGAAGAGGAGCGGCGGTCGCGCTGGCGCGGCGCAGGCACCGCAGGGTCGGTCAGGATATCGTCGACGATGCCCTCTTGCCGCAGCCGCTCGGGCCGACCAGCGCCGCCGCATGGCCTGCGGCCATGCCGAATTCCACATGGCTCGGCACCGTTCTCGCCTCGAAACGCTTCTTATAGGGTCCATGGCGTGGCATGATTTATCGTTGCTATGAAGAGCTCAAGCTTAAGGACAGCAGGTGGGCGAAGAAACGAATAATTGCTTCGCGCTTCGATAGCCGGCCATTGCATAAAAATAAGGCAGGGACCGCTTGCGCGAAAAGCGCATTAGCATGGATGAAAATCTTCGTTGGACGGAATGGAGCCGGTTTGTAGCATTGCCCGTTTGCCATTCTCATCTGGCGCTGCATTGAACCGCCTAGCCATGCCGTCATGGCGCGGAAAAGAATCCAGGAGTCACATCATGAACGATCAGGATCATTTGAAGCCATTGCTCGAAACCCTGCGCGAAAGCGCTGTCGAGCGCGACCATGCCGGCGGGCACGCGGCCCGCGAGAAGGCGTTGCTGCGGGAACACGGCCTGCTCAGTCTTTCGATACCTCGCGAGTTCGGCGGGGACGAGCTGCCGTGGCCGGAGATCTATCGCATCGTGCGGCGCGTCGCAGGCGTCGACAGCGCGCTGGGCCATGTGCTTGCCTTTCATCATCTGCAAATCGTCACCGTGCTTATCTTTGGCGATCCGGCGCAGAAGCGCCGCTGGCTCGGCGACACCGTGCGCCATGGCTACTGGTGGGGCAATGCAATGAATCCGCTCGACACCCGGCTGGTGGCGCGCGAAGGCGCAGGAGGTTTCCGGCTGAACGGCGCGAAGGGCTTTTGCTCCGGCACGACGGGTTCGTCCCTCATGACGCTGTCGGCGCTGCATCACGACAGCGGCAAGGTGATGGTGGGCGTGGTGCCGACGGTGCAGGACGGCATCCGCATACTGGACGACTGGGACCCCATCGGCCAGCGGCAGACCGACAGCAACAGCGTTGAATTCACCGATGTGCCTCTGCCGGCGGACAGCGTCCTGCGCGCGCACGATGCCGCCCCGAGTGCATTCCATACCCTGCGCACCTGCTTCGCCCAGCTGGTGCTGGTCAATCTCTATGCCGGCATCGCCAGCGGTGCGCTGGATGAGGCGCGACGCTACGCACTCAGCCATGCGCGGCCCTGGGTACATGCCGGCGCGGCGTCGGTCGCCGACGATCCGCTCGTCATCCAGCGATTTGCCGAAATGCACGTGCAGGTCGCTGCCGCCACCGCCCTGGCCGACCGGGCCGGCGACCTGCTGGAGAAAGCCTATCTGCGCGGCCCCGAACTGGATGCGCAAACCCGCGGCGAGGTGGCCGTTGCCATCGCCGAAGCCAAGGTGCTGGCGCATCGCGCCGGCCTGCATGCGAGCCAGGAACTGTTTGAGGTCGTCGGCGCCCGCGGCACGAAGGCCGCGCTTGGCTTCGACCGTTTCTGGCGCAATGTTCGCACGCACACGCTGCATGACCCGCTGGACTACAAGCTGCAGGTGCTCGGCAAATGGGCATTGCTCGGCGAGACGCCGTCACCGACACTGTACAACTGAAGCAGCGGCTTCCGTACGCCCATGGGATGGGCAACGACCCCATGGACCTACAGAAATTCGGACACTCAAAACGCCGGCACGGCCGATCCGTTGAACCGGGTATCCACGAAGCGGCGCACTTCCTCGGATTGAAATGCCCGCACCAGCTTAGGCACCCAGGGCTTGTCCTTGTCGGCGGTTCTCACGGCAAGCAGATTGGCGTACTTGCCCCGGGCATCTTCGATGGCGATGCTGTCGCGGGTGGGCGCCAGTCCGGCACTCACCGCATAGTTGGTATTGATGGCGGCCGCGTCGAGGTCATCGAGGGACCGGGGCAGCTGCGCCGCTTCCACCTGAATGATGCGCAGATTCCTTGGATTGTCCGCGATATCGATAGGCGTTGCCGTCAGGCCGGCGCCGGGCCTGAGCTTGATGACACCGTATTTCTGCAGCAGCGCGAGCGCCCGGCCGCTGTTGGACGGATCGTTCTGTATGCCGACGCGCGCACCGTTGGGCAGGTCGGAGAGCGACGTGAACTTGCGGGAATAGAACCCCATCGGGAACGTCACCGTATAGCCCACCGGTGAAATCCTGTATCCGCGCGCCTCGATCTGGGTTTCCAGGAAGGGGAGGTGCTGGTAGCTGTTGGCATGGACGTCGCCGGCGTCGAGCGCGGCGTTGGGCCGGACATAGTCGTTGAATTCCACGATCTGCAGGCGCAGTCCGTCGCGTTCGGCCACCTTCTTCGCCACTTCCGCGATCTGCGCATGCGGGCCGGCGGTAACCGCAATCCTGATTGCCTCGTCGGCAGCCCATGCGCCCGGGACGGCAAGCAAGGAGATCGACATCAGGGTGCCGGCAAGTTTTCGTTTCATGGCGTTTTCTTTTTTGTGATGGATACAGCTTGCATGCGTCAGGCTTGCTTCATGCGGCTTCGTTGACCGCATGCAGGCTGATGCCGCGCCCAGGATGCGTGGCATCAAGACGATCACCCTTGCCGAACAGCTTGTTGCGCAGGCTGCCGGATGCATATTCCTTCGGATAACGCCCGCGCCGCTGCAGTTCCGGCACGACGAGATCGACCACGTCGCGCATGCTTTCATGCGCCAGCGCGAATGCGAGGTTGAAGCCGTCGATCCCGGTTTCATCGAGCCAGGCCTCGAGCTGATCCGCGACCTGCGCCGGATCGCCGACGATCACCGGTCCCCGGCCGCCGAGGCCGATGAACTGCGCGGCTTCCCGCACGGTCCATTTTCGGTCGGGGTCGGCTGCGCTGAACGAAGCGAGCGCCGTGCGGCCCGCGTCGGTGTCCATGTATTCAATGGTGTCGTCGAGCGCATGGCGGCTGAAGTCCACGCCGGTCCATCCCGACAGCAGGGCGAGGGCGGCTTCGATATCGATATGCCGCTTGTATTCCTCGTACTTCGCGATGGCTTGCGCTTCCGTAGGCGCGGTGATCAACAGCGCCTGTGCATGGATTTTTACGTCGCCCGCGCCGCGTCCGGCGGCGACCGCGGCAGCGCGCAGTTCCTGCACATGGCGCTCGACGATGTGGCGCGCCGGCGCGCTGACGAAGATGCATTCCGCATGGCGGCCCGCAAAGGCCTTGCCGCGGCCGGAAGTGCCTGCCTGGTAGAGCAGCGGCGTGCGCTGCGGCGACGGTTCGCACAAATGAAAGCCCGGCACGCGATAGTGCCTGCCGTGATGCGCGATCGGATGCACCTTAGCCGGATCGGCGAAGATCCCGCGCTCCTTGTCGCGCAGCACCGCGCCGTCTTCCCAGCTGTGTTCCCACAGCTTGTAGACCACTTCCATGTACTCTTCCGCGACGTCGTAGCGCTCGTCATGCCCGAGCTGCTTTTCCATGCCCAGGTTGCGTGCGGCGCTGTCGAGGTAGCCGGTCACGATGTTCCAGCCGATTCGTCCGCGCGTGAGGTGGTCCAGCGTGGAGATGCGGCGGGCAAAGGAATAGGGATGCTCATAGGTGAGCGCGCAGGTGACGCCGAATCCCAGGTGCGTGGTGGCCTGCGCCATCAGCGGCACCAGTGCCAGGGGATCGTTGAGCGGCACCTGTATGCCGTGCCGCAATGCCGCATCGGCGCTGGCCTGATAGACGTCGTACACGCCGAGCACGTCGGCGAGGAAGATGCCGTCGAAGCCGCCGCGCTCCAGCAGCCGGGCCAGTTCGACCCAGTGCTCCGGATCGGTGTAGCGATGCGAGGTGTCGCGCGGATGCGTCCAGAGGCCGGGGGACTGATGTCCCACGGTGTTCATCTGGAAGGCATTGAAGCGAATCTGCCTGGGCAAGGCACCGGCCTTGCTTGGGTCCGCAAAGGAACTCATTTGACTCCTACCACCAGCGACTGCTGATAGTCGGTCTTGACGAAGCCGGCGAAGTGCTTGTTGGTCACGTCAAGAAATTCCCTGGAGCGATAGGCGTCGGCAAGGTCCTTGACCCATGTCTTGTCCTTGTCCTCGGTGCGAATCGCCACCAGGTTCTGGTAGGTGGGCGAAGTTTTTTCCAATGCGAGCGCCTGCGTCAGCTTGAGGCCGGATGCCAGCGCGAAATTGCCGTTGATGAAGGAGAAGTCGGTATCGTCCAGCGAGCGCGGCAGCTGCGCCGCTTCCAGGGGAATCAGCTTGACCTTCTTGACGTTGACTGCCACATCCTTTTCCGATGCGCGGATCGGGTCGTAGCCCTCGCGCAGCTTGACCCAGCCCAGCTGCTCCAGCACCACGAGCGCGCGCGCCTGGTTGGTCGGATCGTTCGGAAGCGCGACGGCCGCACCTTCCTTGACCTCATTCACATTCCTGTACTTCTTGCTGTAGATCGCGATCGGCGCGGTCGGCACCTTGAGCAATTCGCTCAGGGCAAGCTTGTTCTCGGTGGCGAACTTGGTGAGGTAGACGATATGCTGGAACGCATTGGCATCGAGCGCGCCTTGCGCCAGCGCGAAGTTCGGCTGCACATAGTCGTTGAACTCGACGACCTTGACGGCATAGCCCTTCCTTTCGAGGATGGGCTTGATTCCGATCTTGACCTGGTCGGCATAAGGACCGGCGGTGGCGCCGATGACGATTTCCTTCTTGTCCTGCGCAAGGGAAGCGGACGAGAGAGCGATGCCCGAACCGATGGCAAGGACGGTGGCGATGAGTGCGCGGCGGGAGACGGACATGTGTTTTCCTTTATGTGTTGTCGGTGTGATGTTGGTGCAAATGGATTCAGCGCTTGTCGATATGCCGTGCAATGCCGTTGCCCGCGAACTGGATCAACTGCACCAGCACGATCAGAATGGCGACGGTGAAGATCATGACGTCGGTCTGGAAGCGGTAGTAGCCGTAGCGGATGGCCAGGTCGCCGATGCCCCCGCCGCCGACCACGCCGGCGACCGCCGAGTACGACAGGAAGCTGATGGTCAGCACCGTCAGCGCGAGCACCAGGCCGGAGCGTGCTTCCACCAGCAGCACGCGCATCACGATCTGCCATTCGCTTGCCCCGATCGCATGGGCGGCTTCGATCACCCCGTGCGGGACCTCGCGCAGCGTCTGCTCGACCAGCCGTGCAAAGTAGGGAATGGCTGCGACCGACAGCGGCACCGCCGCGGCGACCGGACCGATCGAAGACCCGGTCAGTACGCGGGTGAACGGCACCAGCGCAACCAGCAGGATGATGAAGGGGAAAGATCGCAGCGTGTTGACCAGCCAGCCCAGCACCAGAAAGAGCGGGCGGTTGGCCAGCGACTGCTTCGGGCCCAGCAGGAACAGCAGGATGCCGAGCGGCCCGCCGATGAAAACTGCCGACGCAAGGCCGATGCCCAGCATCAGGAAGGTCTGGCCGATCGCGGTCCAGAGCTCGGGCAGGATGTTGACGATATTCTCAGGCATGCCTGGCCTCCCTTGGATGACCGGCATTGACCAGGCTCAGGAACGTGCCGTACTGGCGCAGTTCCTGTCCAAGGCCGGTTGACGGCGCATGCGCGTGGTCGCTCAGCTGGAACTGTTCCGCGATCCGGCCGTCCTCGATCACCGCCACCTGCCTGCACAGTTCATGCACCACCGACAGTTCATGGGTGACGATGACGATCGTCACGCCCAGCCGTTCATTGATGTCGCGCAGCGTCTGCAGCACCGAGCGCGTCGTTTCCGCATCGAGCGCGGAAGTCGGTTCGTCGCACAGCAGAACCGAGGGACGGCTTGCCAGCGCGCGTGCAATGGCGACGCGCTGCTTCTGTCCGCCGGACAGTTTCGACGGATAGCTGTCCGCCTTCGCTTCCAGGCCCACGAGCTCCAAGCACTGGTAGACGCGGTCCTTCAATGCGGCGCCCTTGAGTTCGCCGTGCACCTTCAGCGGAAAGGCGACATTCTCGAATACCGAGGCATTCTGCAGCAGGTTGAACTGCTGGAAGATCATGCCGATTGACTGGCGCGCCTTGCGCAGCGAGGTCTTGTCCAGGGAAGTCAGTTCGCGGCCGTCGATCCAGACGGCGCCGCTGTCGGGCTGTTCAAGCAGGTTGATCAGACGCAGCAGCGTCGACTTGCCTGCGCCGCTCTTGCCGATCAAACCGAAGATGTCGCCGCTGCGAACCTGCAGCGACGTCGGGCGGACGGCATGGAACTGGCTGCCATCCGGCAGCATGAAGGATTTGCTGACCGAGTCCAGCCGGATCACGGCGGGACGCGCAGCATCGAGCAGGGAGAGCGTCATGGCAGCCTCGGTGTGGTCTCGGATGTTTTTCAGGAGTAGGCGGTCGGCTCGGGCAATCGGCCGCTCAAGACATAGCGGCCGATGTCGCGCAGCTTGTAGTCGATGGGGTCGTGCAGGGTATGAACGCGCACGTTGCGCCAGAAGCGGTCGAAGCCGTAGCGTTCCGACGTCGCCCGGGCGCCGGTCACGTCGAATATTTGCGTCGAGGTCTCGATGCCGGCGTGATGCGCAAGGCATTTCGCTTCCGCCACCGTCACGGCCAGTTCGCCGCGGTCCTGTGCGGTAATCTCGCTGCCCTTGATTAGCAGCCCGTCTAGCGCGATGCCGGCCTGGTCGGCAAGGGCAATCGCGGGCCGCAGCAGCAGCCACAGGTTGCCGTATCGATGCTGGATGAAAGGATCGTCTTCCGCCGAGGTCTGCCCCGAGGCGAACCACGGACGGGCGTGCTCGCGCGTATAGCGGCTGGCTTCCTCGAACGCCCCCAGGCCTATGCCGAGGTAAAGATTGGCCATGATCAGCTGCGCCACCTGCGAGCGCAGCGTTGCCCTCGGCGTCGGCACAATGCCGGGCGGCTGCAGCACTTCCGCATGAAGCAGTTCCACGCCGTCGAAGCGCACGTTGCCGCTGTCGGTCTGGCGCTGTCCGAATGCATCCCAGGCGGCCTGGACTTCAATGCCTGCGCGATTCGTGGGCAGTGCGCGAACTGGCAAAGGCCGACAGCGCGCTTGCGCATGTATTCGGCTTCCATCACCTGCAACTGGCAGG
>Ga0194137_10000664_pt1 | contig 22198 bp, 25 predicted proteins | sample TARM_MetaG_T3_14_FD_134025 | JGI IMG/M metagenome (GOLD analysis project Ga0194137, IMG submission 134025) | Freshwater microbial communities from Pennsylvania, USA, analyzing microbe dynamics in response to fracking - TARM_MetaG_T3_14 (version 2) | ecosystem: Environmental > Aquatic >... | reverse complement strand
GCCCTCGACGCCGTCCGGGTAGGCGGTCACCGAGAGGAACCGGATGGGCAGGTCGAGCATGGCCACCGGGCCGTGGACGCCCTCACCGTCCAGGAGCAGTGAGTCTCCCGGGCGGAGGCGGTACTCCGACTCGGCGTGGTGGTAGATCATGTCGCCGGAGAGCATGTAGAGCAGCTCGGTGCCCGGGTGCTGGAAGCGCGGACGCGTCTCCGACTCGGCGGTCAGCGTCACCAACACCGGTTCGATGCGCTTGTTGGGTCCGCGCAGCGCACCGAGCAGCTCGTAGACGTGCCCCGCGGACGTGCCGCGGCCGACGATCGTCGCGCCCTGCCCGTCCGCGGTGAACACCGCAGCACGTCTGGTGTCCACGCCGCGCAGCAGCGAGGTGACCGGGGCGTCGAGGCCGACGGCGAGCTTGGCCAGCATGCTCAGGGAGCAGGACGTCTGCGCGTTCTCGATCTTGGACAGCATCGCCTTGGAGATGCCGATCCGCTGCGCCATCTCGGCCACGCCCAGACCCTCCGCCAAGCGGAGCCTACGGACGTGGAAACCGATAATCCGCTCAAGGTCGTTACCGGTGGGCACGTCCACCGGGAGCTCACGCGGCGCCTCCTGGTGAACGACTCTCCGCGCGTCCTCGTTGTTGGCCCCCATGCCCTCGACGGTAGTCATGGTTTCCTCTTGGTGGAAGTCGTCACCGACGGCCGACACACCGGTCGCCTTCGTCCGGCCTTGCGCCGCGACGGTCATCTACAGGTCCCGCCCCGCGCGGCCGGGGATCCAGTCGGTCCCGGCCAGCGGCACCCGCGCCATCGCGGCGGCCTCGAGGGTCAGCGCCACCAGGTCGTCGGGCTCCAGGTGGGTCAGGTGCGCCTTGCCGCACGCCCGGGCGATGGTCTGCGCCTCCATCGTGAGCACGTGCAGGTAGTTGGCCAGGCGCCGGCCGGCGGCCTCCGGGTCCAACCGGCGGGCCAGCTCAGGGTCCTGGGTGGAGATCCCGGCCGGGTCACGGCCGTCCTGGAAGTCGTCGTAGAACCCGGCCGCCGACCCGAGGGCGCGGTACTCCTGCTCGTAGCGCGGATCGTTGTCGCCCAGCGCGATGAGCGCCGCAGTCCCGATCGCCACCGCGTCCGCGCCCAGGGCCATGGCCTTGGCCACGTCGGCGCCCGAGCGGATCCCGCCGGAGACGATGAGCTGCACCTTCCGGTGCATGTCCATCTCCTGTAACGCCTGCACGGCCTGCGGGATCGCCGCGAGGGTGGGAATGCCCACGTGCTCGATGAACACGTCCTGCGTGGCCGCGGTCCCGCCCTGCATGCCGTCCACCACCACCACGTCGGCGCCGGCCTTCACCGCGAGCTTGACGTCGTAGTACGTCCGGGTGGCCCCGACCTTGACATAGACCGGCTTCTCCCACCCGGTGATCTCACGCAGCTCGAGGATCTTGATGGCCAGGTCATCGGGGCCCGTCCAGTCCGGGTGCCGGCACGCCGAACGCTGATCGATGCCCTTGGGCAGGGTCCGCATCTGCGCCACGCGGTCGGAGATCTTCTGGCCCAGGAGCATGCCGCCACCCCCGGGCTTGGCGCCCTGGCCCAGCACCACCTCGATCGCATCGGCCTTGCGCAGGTCGACCGGGTTCATCCCGTACCGCGACGGCAGGTACTGGTAGACGAGCTTCGAGCTCTGCCCCCGCTCCTCCGCCGTCATCCCGCCGTCGCCGGTCGTCGTGGAGGTCCCCGCCGCGCTGGCCCCCCGGCCGAGCGCCTCCTTTGCCTGCGCGGACAGGGCTCCGAAGCTCATTCCCGCGATGGTGACGGGGATGTCCAGGTGCAGGGGCGCGGAGGCGTAGCGGGTGCCGAGCGTGATGTCGGTATCGCAGCGCTCCCGGTAGCCCTCGAGCGGGTAGCGCGACATCGAGGCGCCCAGGAAGAGCAGGTCGTCGAAGTGCGGGACCTTGCGCTTGGCGCCCCATCCGCGGATGTCGTAGATGCCGGTGGCGGCCGCGCGTTGGATCTCGTGGATCACCGGACGGGGAAACGTGGCGGACTCGCGCAGGGTGGGGTCGGGGATGGCCTGGGGCTGAGTGACCGGCGTGGCGATGGCCTGGCCGGTACGGGTGTCGCCGTCGAAGGGCATGTCGGCTCCTGTCGGTAGAGGCAGAGGGTGGTCAGTACGCCGAGGCGTTGTCGACGTCGAAGGTGTAGAGGGTGCGGGCGGAGCCGTAGCGCCGGAACTCGTCGGTGACCACGTCGGTGACGCCAGCCTGGTCGAGGAGCTCGGCGAGCTCAGCGTGGTGCTCCGAGCGCATCTCCTTCTCCACACAGTCGGCGCCCAGGGAGGCCACGCTGCCCCGCACGTAGATGTGGACCTCGTACAGCGAATCGCCGAGGGCGTCGCCGGCGTCGCCGAGCACGACCAGCCGTCCGGCCTGCCCCATGAAGCAGCTCATGTGGCCGATCGAGCCGCCCACCACGATGTCGACGCCCTTCATGGAGATCCCGCACCGGGCGCCGGCGTCCCCGCTGATCACCAGCAGCCCGCCGTGCGCGGTCGCGCCGGCCGACTGGGAGGCCGAGCCGCCCACCCGCACGGTCCCGGACATCATGTTCTCGGCGACGCCGACCCCTACGTTCCCGTTGACCGTGACGTGGGCGCCGTCGTTCATGCCTGCCGTGTAATACCCGGTGGGACCGTCGATCACCACCTCGTCCGGTTGGGCCAGTCCCACGGCGAGCGCGTGCGCCCCCCTGGGGTCGGTGAGCCGGAACCGGCCGGTGCCATCGGAGTCATGCAGGATCCGGTTGGTCTCCCGCAACCCGGCGACGCGGACGTCGATCTCGCGCCAGTCGGCGGACGACGCATACTGGGCGGGGGCGGAGGCCTCGGGCGCGAGGGCCTCTTCCGGTGTGACGGTCATCGTGGTTCCTTCCTTGTGGGGTGTCCGGGGCACTGAGGGGGCTCAGTCACCTAACCGCCGAGTTGGTGCTGGTTCAGCGGTGCCAGTGGTAAACGCGGCCCGGTTCGGGCTCGTAGATGTGGGCGTCCGCGATCCCCGGCAGGTGCGCCATCGCGCGGTACTCCGAGGCCATGGCCACGTACTGATCGGTCTCAGCGATCACCGCCGGCTTGCAGGCGATCGGATCGCGCACCACGGCGAACTCCTCGGCGGTCGACACCAGCAGGGTGTAGAAGCCGTCGAGGACGCCGGCCATCTCCTCCAGCGCCTCGTCGATGCCCGCGCCGCTCGCGATCTGCTCCGCGACGAATCGCGCCGCGACCTCCGTGTCGTTGAGCGTGTCGCAGTGGACGCCGCGTCGCGCCATCGCGCGGCGCACCGAGGCGTGGTTGGAGAAGGAGCCGTTGTGGACGATGCACTGGTCCGGGCCCACGGAGAACGGGTGGGAGCCGGCCGGGGTGACCGCGGACTCGGTGGCCATCCGGGTGTGTCCGACACCCTGCCAGCCGGAGGCGGCCGGTAGGCCGAAGCCTGCGGCCAGCTCCATCGGCAGTCCGACGCCCTTGAGGACGGCGAGCTCGGTGCCCATGCCCACCAGGACGACCTCGGGTGCGGCCGTGCGGACCGCGGTGGCCAGGGCGTCGGCATCGGTGCGGGCGGTCAGCAACACGGTGGCACCGAGCTCTCGGCCGTTGACCTCGGCGGCCAGATGCGAGGCCACTCGAGCGGCGAGGATCGGCGCGTCGACGCCGTCTGCCAACACGGTCACGGTCGCCGACCCGGGCGGGGTCCAGTCGGCGTTGCCGTAGACCGCGACCCCGGCCGAGTCCGAGCCCCGGTCGGTCATCTCGCCGAGCATGGTGGTGAGCAGGGCGCCGAGCCGTGGCTCGAGGTCCGGGTCGCGGAGGTGGAGTCCGACGATTCCGCACATGGTGTCTCCTGACGCTGTGGTGGTGACGCTGTGGTGGTGACGCTGTGGTGGTTGGGGTGGGTCGCGGTCAGAGCGCGGTGAGGTACTCGTCGATCTCCCACTGGGTGACGGTGTTGTGCCAGGCCGTGAACTCCTCGCGCTTGAGGTCGGCGTAGTACTCGGCCACGCCGCCGCCCCCGATGTCGAGGGCGGCGCGGACGACGTCGTCCCGGCACAACTCCTCGACGGCGTGCAGGAGGGTCGGCGGCAGGGTGTGGGTGGCATCCGTGACCGCTGCCGGGGCCCCGGGATCGAGCTGCCGCCGCACGCCGTCGAGCCCGGCGGCCAGCTGCACCGCCACCGCCAGGTAGGGGTTGGCCGAACCGTCCCCGCCGCGCAGTTCGACCCGGTTACCGTCGGGCACGCGGAGGTAGTGGGTGCGGTCGTTGCCTCCGTAGGTGGCATCGGTCGGTGACCAGGTGGCCCCCGACGCGGTCGTGCGCGCCCCGATTCGTTTGTAGGAGTTGATGGTCGGGCACAGGACGGAGTGCATCCCCGCCGCGTGATCGAGGATCCCGGCGATGAAGGAGTACGCAGTGGCCGACAGCCCGAGTCCGTACCGGTCCTGCCCGCCGGACCGGTCCTCCCCGTCGGCGGGAAAGACCGGGTCGCCGTCGCGCCACAGCGACATGTGCAGGTGCATTCCGGAGCCGGTGCGGTCGGAGAAGGGCTTGGGCATGAAGGTGGCGATCATGTCCCGCTGCTCGGCGAGCATCGAGATGATGTAGCGCAGCGTCATCACCCTGTCGGCGGTGACCATCGCCTCGTCGTAGGCGAAGTTCTGCTCGAACTGCCCGTTGCCGTCCTCGTGGTCGTTGGCGTAGTTGGCCCACCCGAGATCGTTCATCGCGTCGGAGACGCCGGCCAGGTGCTCGAACATGCGGGTCACACCGCGCGCGTCGTAGCACGGGTGCGACTCGTCGTCCCGCGGGTCGGCCGTGCACAGGGAACCGTCCGCGTTCCTGCGGACCAGGAAGTACTCGACCTCCGCGCCCACCTTGAGCTCCAGCCCGTCGGTGGCGGCGTCGGCGAGCATTCGGCCCAGGATGACGCGCGGCGCGAAGCGCCACGGCTCCCCGCTCACGTACGGGTCGCAGTGCACCAGCGCCAGGCCTGGCTTGATGAAGTCCAGGGAGGTGAAGGAGCGGGGGTCGGGGACGACGACGAGGTCGGGGTCCCTGGGCTGTTGGCCGATCGCATCGGCCGCGTATCCGGCAAACCCGAGTTCGCCGGCCTCCAGCTGGTCGATCGCGGAGGCGGGCACGAGCTTGGCACACGGCTTCCCGCGGAGATTGGTGAACACCGCCAGGACGAATCGCGTCCCGGAGTCCGCGACCAGCCGGGCGAGGGTGCCGGGTTCGGGTTCGAGTTCGAGAGCCCGGGCGTCGTCGATCGTCGGGAACGACGACTGCCTGCTCGCGCCGTTCGCACGGTCGGCGACCCTGACGGAGGGGTCTGCGGTGACTGCCATGACGTCTCCTGATCATAAGTTTCTCAGTGGGAGTCAAAATATACTACTACTAAACAGGGCTATGGTTACCGCAGTGTTACAGGTTCGGGAGCGCCATATTTGCAGTTAGAACCGCTTTTTTAGCAGCGCGTTCAGCTCTGTCCACACTTGGGACAGATCCGGAAGCCGGACGGAAATCGTCGCGGCACCCGCAGGTAAGCAACATGGCATCACAATGTGAAACGCACGGTCTTCACGTCGCCCCGCGCCCGAGGTCCCCAGAGAGAAGAGACAAAATGGACGTAGCCTCGGCGGTGGCCTTCATGGTCCCCGGGACCTGGCCCTGTTCTACGGCGGAGTGGCCAGCATCCGCAGCACGCTCAACATGATGATGCGATCGGCGAGCTCGTCCTCCCGCACGGCCTCGAGCTTGGCAGCGGTGGCAGGGAAGCCTTGGCGTCGTCGGCCAGGCCGTAGTGGTCGGCCACGGCCAAGTGCGTCGACGACGTGGCGGCCAGCGCGTACTTGACGATAGGGCCGCTGTTGCTGGTGCACAGGAGGATCCTGACCGTCGGGGCGTAAATCTCGGGCCGTCGGTACTGGTCGTCGACGTTCGCGACGTACGTCCCCAGCTGGCCCGGGTGTGCCGGCTCGAAGACTCCGACCTTGAGCTCGACCGCGACGTAGCGCAGCTGCTCGGTGGGGGAAGAACAGCAGGTCGAAGTAGAACTCATTGAATCTGCCGGAGCGGTCGTCGGGGACCGTGAGCCGAACCTGGCGGCCGACGAAAGCCATGCCTCGTCCGAACTCGCATCGTGTCCTAGAGGCGGCGAACGGGGGTGTCCTACCCACTCAGTCTGCCCCCAATCATCGCAGCCGAGGCCCCATCTGCCGTCGAGCCGTCACCTCCAGCAGCGAGTCGCCACCTCCACCGCTCGGGGCGGACGGACGTGACGACTCGCTGGCAGAGGCCGCCGACTCGGCGGCGGAGGTGACTACTCGCCCAGGAGGGCCTTCTCGGCGGCGATGATGGTGTCGTCGCCGTGGCCGGTGTGGACGACAGTGTCGTCGGGCAGGGCGAAGAGCTTCGCCCTGATCGAGGCCTCCAGGGTGGGCCGGTCGGAGAATGAGCGGCCGGTCGCACCCGGGCCACCGTTGAAGAGGGTGTCACCGGCGAAGACGCAGCCCAGGTCGGCGGAGTAGAGGCAGACCGCACCGGGAGCGTGGCCAGGGGTGTGCAGCACTGTCAGCGTCGAGCCGGCCACCGTGATCTCCTGGCCGTCGGTCAGGTCGACGTCCCAGAGGTAGCCCTCCTCCTCGCCCGCCTCGTTGGTGGTGAGGTGGGTGAGCGCCCACAGCGGCCGATCGTCAGGGTGGAGCAGCACCGGAGCCCCTCCCCCCTCGTTGACGCGCTCGCGCAGGGCCGGGGCCATGCGACAGTGGTCGTCGTGGGCGTGGGTAAGCACGATCGCCTTGACCGTGCGGCCCGCGACGACGGCGGCGATGGCGTCCACGTCGTGCGGCGCGTCGATGACGACGCACTCGGAGTCGTCACCGACCACCCAGATGTTGTTGTCGATGTCGAAAGTCTCGCCGTCGAGGGAGAAGGTGCCCGCGACGACCGCGTGGTCCACGCGCAGGGCCCCCGACATCAGAGCACCACCACGGACCGCAGGACCTCGCCGTGGTGCATCTTCTCGAAGGCGGCCTCGATGTCACCGATGCCGATCTCCTCGGTGACGAAGGCGTCGAGGTCGAGGTGGCCCTGCTGGTAGAGGTCGACCAGCATCGGGAAGTCGCGTGAGGGCAGGCAGTCGCCGTACCAGCTCGACTTCAGCGCACCGCCGCGACCGAAGACGTCGCCCAGCGGGATCTCCGGGGTGGTCATCTCGGGGGTCGGCACGCCGACCAGCACTAGCACGCCGGCCAGGTCGCGGGCGTAGAACGCCTGCTTCCACGTCTCGGGGCGGCCCACGGCCTCGACCACGACGTCGGCGCCCTCGGCACCCTCGTAGGTCGCCGCGCAGATCTCCTTGATCGCCTCCACCGGGTCGACCTGTGAGGAGTTAACTGTGTGGGTGGCGCCCATCGCCTTGGCGGTCTCGAGCTTCTTGGCGTCGATGTCGACGGCGATGATCGGCGACGAGCCGGCCAGCGCGGCACCCGCGATCGCGGCCATGCCCACGCCGCCGCAGCCGATCACGGCCACGGACTTGCCGCGGGTGGCCTCACCGGTGTTGATCGCCGCACCGATGCCGGCCATCACGCCGCAGCCCAGCAGGCCGACCGCGGCCGGGCGCGCCGAGGCGTCGACCTTGGTGCACTGGCCGGCCGCCACCAGGGTCTTCTCCGCGAAGGCACCGATGCCCAGCGCCGGCGACAGCTCGGTGCCGTCCTCGAGCGTCATCTTCTGGGTGGCGTTGTGGGTGTTGAAGCAGTACTTCAGCTCGCCGCGCCGGCAGGCGCGGCACTCGCCGCACACGGCGCGCCAGTTGAGCACCACGAAGTCGCCGGGGGCGACCTCGGTGACGCCCTCGCCGACGGCCTCGACCACGCCGGAGGCCTCGTGGCCCAGCAGGAAGGGGAACTCGTCGTTGATGCCACCCTCGCGGTAGTGGAGGTCGGTGTGGCACACCCCGCACGCCTGAATCTTCACCACCGCCTCACCCGGTCCGGGGTCGGGCACGTTGATTGTCGCGATCTCGACCGGCGCACCCTTCGTACGGGCGATGACGGCCTTCACCTGCTGCATGTGGATCTCCCTCGTTGTTCGGCTCGCGGCCGAAGTAGGCCCGCCCACCGACAGTCTCGGGGCGGGGCGATGAACAGTGGTCAGAAATGTGAGGTCTTGCGCGCTCAGACATTGGTGTCAGGGAACGCGATCACCGACAGGAACCGGATCGGGATGCCAACCAACTCGACCGGCCCGTGCGGGGGCCTCACCGTCAAGCTGTAGGGCATCACCGGGACGCATCCGATAGGTGGAGCGGCCGGGCCCGTAGACCATCTCGCCCTCCAGCAGAACACTCTCGACATCATGGTGATGGTGCCTGCAGCCTCGCGACGCTCGGGGAACATGAGCGAGACCAGGCCGAAGGCGACGACCAGCCAGGCCAGGTCCGCGTTCGGAGCGAGAACGGGTTCAATACGGGTCTCCTGTGAAGTGCGGGGATCAGGGATGAGGCGCTCCGTTACGCCCGGGGGTGACGCGTCAACCGAGGGAGGAGCGGAGGTAGGCGACCATGTCGGGGATCAGGTCCTTGAAGCCCTTGTAGGTGGCCAGGTCATCGGGCAGCTCCTCGAGGATGGTCGCCAGCTGCGCGGCGTACGCCGGGTAGCCGGTGATCTCGGCGAGCGAGACCATGAAGGTTCGGATGTTGAAGGTGACCGCCCCGGTCATCGGCAGCCGGATGAAGTGCTCGAGCTCGATGCGGAACTGGCAGCTCTCGATGGCGTCACCGGCCTCGACCGCCGCCGCCATGTCGCCCGCCCATTCGGGGAGCGCCTCCAGGGAGATGTCGTACTTCCGCGTCGGCGACGCCGAGATGTTCCAGTTCACCCGACGGAAAACCTGGTCGGCTGGCACCCGCTTCAGGAACTCCTCGGCGCGGGCGGTCATCCCCGACCCGTTCATCCGGGGGACGACGCCGTGAATCTCGTACATGTCCATGCCGACGTCGAAGCTCACCGCCCAGGCCGCGGCGAAGGTCACCGCACCGGCGTCGAAGTGGAGCCGACCGTCGCGCTCGCGCACCAGCAGCAGGTCGTCGGGCACCTCCCGGGCCAGGAACTCGAGCGCACCACAGGGCAGCGTCGCGTCGTCGCCCAGCACGAAGGTCTGGTCGGTGCCGAGCACGTCGTTGCGCCAGCGGAAGCAGTCGGGGTCGCCGCCGACGCCCTCCTCGAGGCGCATCACCTCGGGGTAGGAGAGGGCGAGGTCGCGCAGGTAGTAGAGCAGCAGGTCCCAGCAGGCCAACTCCATGCCCGGCAGCACCTTGACGCGTGAGGGGTCGGCGTCGAGCGAGGCCCGCCGCTCGGCCATGATCAGCGGGTACTCCGCGCCGCCGGGGTCGCAGACGTGGCGTCCCCACTCCCCTGCCAGGGTCGGCCGCGGCACCCGGGCCTGGTCGACGTTGACGCTGTAGCGGAAGGACTCCTGGCCGTCGGGGAAGGGCCACGGCAGTCGGGCCATGTGGTCGATCGGCTGGGCCAGGAACGCCTCAACTGCAGGCGTCTGGCGCGGGTTGATGCTGGTGAAGTCGGTGCTCGGTTGGCGGGTGACGGTCATCTGGTGCTCCTCACAGGTCCACGTGGATGTCACGACCCCGCGAGACGCAGGGCATGACGTGGGTGGCGGCGGACTTCTCCTCGGCGGTGAGGACGAAGTCGCGGTGGTCGAGTGCGGCGGCGCGGCGCACGGGCAGGCGGCACTCGCCGCACACCCCCTGCTTGCACAGGTAGCCGACCGGGGCGCCGGCCTCGAGCAGGGCGTCGAGCAGGCTCACCCCGCTGGCAACCTCTACCTGCCGGCCGGTCGAGACGAGCGTGGCGGTGAACGGGTCACCGGGGTCGAGCTCAGGGGCCACGAACCGCTCCGCGTGCACCCGGCCGGAGGGCCAGCCTGCCGCCGATGCGGCGGTCTCGTACGCCGTGAGCATCGGGGACGGCCCGCAGGCATAGGCGTGCGTGCCGAAGGGCTGGCTGGCCAGCAGTGCGTCGAGCGCCGCCTGGGTCTCCTCGACCGTGGTCGCCTCGACGACGTCGACGGTGTCGAGCGCGTGCAGGTGGTCGAGGTGGGCCTCGTGGCCCGGGCGATAGGAGTAGAGCACGGTGGCACCTCGGCCGGCGCGAGACAGCGCCCGCGCGTGCGACAGGATCGGTGTCACCCCCACGCCGCCCGCCACCAGCAGCGCGTGCTGTTGGTCGTGGGCTGCCGGAAACATCGACCGCGGCCCCTCGACCTCGAGCTCCTGCCCGAGCGTCAGGTGCTCGTGCAGCCAGCTCGAACCACCCCTCCCCTCGGGCAGCCGCAGCACCGAGATCTCATAGGACTGCGGGTTGAAGCCGTCGCCGGTGAGCGAGTAGGCGTTGCGACGGCCCTCCCCCGCGTCGACGACGAGATGGCTCCCGGGCTGATAGCCGGCCAGCGGGCGCCCCTCCGGGTCGGCCAGCTCAACGTGCAGGATGGCGTTGGTCAGCGGTGTGAGGCCGGTGACGCGCAGGCGTCGCCGCCCCAGGGCGTACGCCGGGTGCTGGTGGCCGACGAACTCGTCGTCTCGCTGCTGAGTGCTGGTCATCACGCGCCTCCCTTGACAGGTTCGACGTCCGGGTAGACGACACTTCCGAGGAACGCGCCGAGCAGCACCGCCATGTGCTCGTGGATCTCGAGCCGCCGCGCGCAGCCGGGGCAGTCGTCCTCGCCACCGGGTGCGGCCTCCGCCCGGAAGATGGTCTGGCAGTGCGCGCAGAAGAGCGGGATCGCGGTGGTGTCGGTGGCGAAGGCGGTCAGCTCCGACTCGAGCGCGCCTCGGCGACGCAGGAGGGAGAGCAGCCGCAACACCTCATACTGACCGCCCACCACCATCACCCGCACGCCCGTGCGAGCCCGGCCAAGCAGCTCCTCGACCGTGCGCAGGTCCTCGGGCGCGTCGACGCTGTCGAGGATGCCGAGCGTGGTGGGCCCGACCGCCTCGGCCTGAGCGACCCACCCGCCGGCTACGGTCGCGACCTCATCGGCCGATCCCACCGCGAGCACGAGGAAGCTGGTGCCGTCGGTGTCGACCTGCTCCGGTCGCTCGGGCCAGTGCGGCAGCGACGGCACCTGGGGCGGGATCTCCTCAGTGACCGTGATCATCGCCCGGCCGCCTCGAGCCATGCCGCGGTGCGGGCCTGGTATTTGATGATCCCCTTGTAGTCGGCCAGGTCGGCCGGCAGCTCGCCGATCACCGTCGCGGCCCGCTCGCGCCACGGCTCGACGGTCGCGAGCGCCTCCAGCGGCAGCAGGTAGGTCCGGATCAGGAACATCACCGCGCCCGAGTCTGGCAGCCGGATCAGGTGCTGCACCTCGACCCGCAGGTGCACCTCGCGCCCGAAGGTCTCGTCGTCGACGAGCAGGATCCGCTCGCGGTCGGAGCCCCATTCGGGGTAGGTCTCGGTGGAGACGTCGAGGCGGCGGCCGATGGTCATCGACCAGTTCGTACGCCGGTAGGGCTGGTGTGGCTGAAGCCGCATCAGGAAGTCGTGCGCGCGCTTGATGATCCCCTCGGGGTGGATCCGCGGCACCGGCCCGTGGATCTCGAGGAAGCTCATCCCCACGTCGAAGCCGAAGCTCCAGTCGGCCGCGAAGGTGACCACACCGGCGTCACCGTAGAGCTGCTCGCGCTGGTCGAGCAGGACGATGTCCTCCTGCACCTGCCCGGCGATCCAACGCAGCGGTTCCTCCGGCAGGGTGCTGTCGTCGCCGTAGGTCAGCTCCTGGGTGATCCCGAGCAGGTCGTTGTTCCAGCACCAGCGGTCGTCTCCGAGCCGCTCCAGCCGCATCGAAGCGGGGTACGCCGCCGCCAGCTCGCGCATTAGCGTCATCGCGGCGTCCCAGGCGGCCGCCCGCATGTGCGGCAACACCGCGTGGCGGCTCGGGTCGCGGCGCAGGATCTCGGCCCGATCCGCCAGCTCAGCGGCGTACTCAACGTCGATGTCGACCACGGCCCGCCCCCACTGCCCCACGGGCGTGGTGACGGGGTCGCCGGCCGGCTGCACGTTGGTGCTGTAGCGGTAGCGGTCCTCCGGGAAGGGGAACGGGAAGCCCGCGAGCAGCTCGCTCGTGGGCGTCGCGGTCGCAATCGTCGCGGTGCTCATCATGAGAGGGAAACCTCCAGGGTTGGGCCGTCGGCGCGGCTGACGCAGGCCATCAGGGCGTCGCCGGCCGCCTTCTCGGCGTCGGTGAGGTAGTGGTCGCGGTGGAGCGGACGGCCGCCGGTGACCGAGAGCTGGCACTCGCCGCAGACTCCCTGGCGGCAGAGGTGGGGCACCGACCGGCCGGTCTTCTCGAGGGCCTCGAGCAGGCTGGTGCCGCTGGGCACCTCGACCTGCTCGCCGTCGTCGAGGACGACCGTGAAGGGGTCGCCGGGGTCGAGCACGTCGGCGCCGAACTTCTCGAAGTGCAGCCGCGACTCCGGCCAGCCGAGCTCGCTCGCGCGGCTCAGGGTGTGTTCGATCATCGCGGGCGGCCCGCAGACATAGAGGTGGGTGCCAACCGGCTGGACGACCAGCACCTCCTCGAGCCGGGCGGTGAAGTCGTCGAGCTCGGGCAGCAACTCGACGTCGGCGCCGGCCAGCTCGCGAAGGTCGTCGACGTGGGCGGCATACCCGTCGCGGAAGCCGTAGAGCACCTGCACGGGGCGCCCCCAGCGCACGGCCGCGCGCAGGTGGGACAGGATCGGAGTGACCCCGATGCCGCCGGCGATCAGCAGGTGCTTGGCCGCGCGAGAAACGGGGGCGAACGCGGTGCGCGGCAGGCGCGCCTCCACCGGGTCGCCGACGCGGAGGTCGTGCACCCAGCGCGAGCCGCCCTGGCCGTCCTCGATCCGCAGCACCGAGATTCGGTAGGCGTCGGGGTCGACGCCGTCGCCGGTGAGGCTGTAGGCGTTGGTGCGCTCGCCGCAGCGGAGCACGAGGTGGCTCCCGGGCGGGTACGCCGGCAGCCGTCGGCCGTCCGGCCGCTCCAGGGTGACGCTGCGGATGCCGGGCGCGGCATCGGCCACCGCCGCGACGCGGAGCTCCAGCGCGGATGGGGTCGTGGTCATGGGGCCACCTCCTGACAGGGTGCCTGCGCGGCGGCCGGCGGCAGGGTCTCGGCGTCGACCTGGAAGCCGAGGTAGGCGCCCCTGCGCCGGGAGACGTGGTGGTAAACGAGCAGGCTGCGGTCGCAGACCGGGCACGGCACGACGTCGGCGATGCCCGCCTCGACCCGCGACGTCTCGCGGCAGTGCGAGCAGTAGAGGTCGATGACACCGGGTCCGGTCGCGGTGACAGTGAGCTCGTCGTCCTCGAGGCCGGCCCGCAGCGCGGCGGCCCGCACGGTGAGGCAGCCGCCGGCCGGGCCGGTCAGGGTGAGCCGTACGCCGACGTGGGCATGTGCCAGCGCGTTGACCAGCCGGGTCGCCACGTCGTCTGCGGGCCCGGCGAGGCGTACCCCGCTCAGCTCGGCAACCACGTCGCCGGCGGTCTCGGCCGGCTCAGCAGCCCCGGCCGGGCCGGGAAGGGCCCAGCCGGGAACGCTGGTGTGCGCCAGGTCGGTCATGGTCAGAGCAGGCTGGCGTCGCGGTAGCCGACGTAGTAGGCCAGTGCGTAGTCGGGGGTGCTGAACTCGATGGTCGAGCCCTTCGGGAAGAAGAGCACGTCCTTGGGGCCGGCCTTCTCCTCCTGGCCGGTCGCCTTGTCGACCAGCAGGAACTCACCCTCGACGACGATCTTCATCTCGTCGTAGTCATAGGTGTAGACCAGCGGCGCGTCGGTGTGCTTGAGCTCGAAGAAGCCGGCGCACATCGGGCTGCCGTCGGGGTTCTCGTAGACGTCGCCGATGGAGCCCTCGGTGCCCGGGAATTCGTCGGTCGACATCCGGGGAAGGTTGTTGAAGCCGCCCTGGGTGACGCGGAAGGGGGTACTCATGTCGTGAACTCCTTTGAATAGCAGTGAACGTTGTCGCTTACTAGTAAACACTCGGAGGTGCGCCGATTGGTTGCCGCACCGTGAAACATTTGTTGCCAGCACGTCACAACTCGCTGGTGGAGAGGCCGGCCAGCAAGCTGTCGACGGCTCAGAGGTCGAGCACGAGCCGAGGTGTCCGACTCCGGGAGACGCAGAGCATCATCGTGTCTCCGCCGACCCTCTCGCCCTCGGTGAGGATGCTGTCGCGGTGGTCGACCTCCCCGCCCAGCACTTTGGTCTCGCATGTCCCGCAGATGCCCTCCTGGCACGACGTCGGGACGAAGATTCCGCACTCGTCGAGCATCTCCGTGATCGCACGGCCCTCAGGCACCTCCAGGGTCAGGCCGCTCTGGGCGAGCTCGACCTCGAAGGAGCCGGAGTCCACCTCGACGGACAGCCCCGGCGTGGCGGCGAACCGCTCGATACGAAGCTTGTGCCCTGTCTCCGCACAACGACGCTCGACCTCGGCCAACATCGGCGACGGGCCACAGGCATAGACCTCGGCCCCCGACCCGGCGGACGCCAGCACAGTTCCGACATCGAGCATCCCCACTTCGTCCTCGGGATGCACGTGCACGTGGTCGGCATGTGCGGCGAGACGATCGAGGAAGGCCATCGACGCGCGCCCCCGCCCGCCGTAGTGCAGCCGCCAAGACACTCCCGTGTGCGCGACCTGCTCGATCATCGGCAGCAGCGGCGTGATCCCGATGCCGCCCGCCAAGAAGACGTATTCCTGCGCCGGAGCGAGCGGAAACAGGTTGCGCGGCCCCGCCACGGCGATCTCGTCACCGACGCACACCTCATGGTGCAGATAGTGCGACCCTCCGCGACCTGCTGGCTGATGTAGCACTGCCACTGTCCAGGAGGCCCGGTCGTCTTGAGATCCGCACAAGGAGTACTGACGCACGAGATCGCCCGGCAGCCGAAGATCGATATGTGCCCCCGGCTCCCACGCCGGCAGGTCGAGGCCGTCCGTTCGCGCCAGCCGGAGGAGCCGGACCCCGGCAGCCACCGTCTCCGAGACGGTGACGACGAGTGTCGCCACGGCCTCACCCTCACCCATCGATCGGCGAGACCGCGGATCGCACGAGCGCCTGGAAGGCGGCCACCTGACCTTCATCAGGGACGAGCACACCCTCGGGCACCCGGCCTCCCGCCACTCCCCGCTGGACGGACTCGATGAGCTTGACGTCCTCCCAGCCAACCTCGTCGACGAACGCCTTGATCTTCTCGGTCTCCTCCTCACTGATGTTCGGCGAGAGGAAGTAGTCGAAGTAGGCCAGGGTCTCGGTGGGGGTGACCGGGGCGAAGCTGTAGACCAGCAGGTTTCCCTCTCCCGGGAATGCCCAGGTGGCAAAGTTCGGCCACAGGAAGTCGTTCTGGTTGACCTCGACCGGGCCCGCCATGTTGTACGGCGCCAGCAACGGCTCCGCAAGGAGGCGCTCACGCGGTAGCGTCCTTGCCGTCATCCACTCGCCATTCGCCTCGAAGGGATAACCCTCGGAGCGACCCACATCGAAGGTCTTGGTGTAGCTGGGATGGGCCGGAACGCAGTGATAACACTCGAGGAAGTTCTCCGCGACCACCTTCCAGTTGCCCTGGATCCTCATCTCGGTGCGCTTGCGGTGGACCAAGTCGTTGACCTCGACGCCGATCCCGGAAAGCATCTGGCGGAGTGGGCCGGCCCACTCCTCGAAGGGGGTCACGTCGGGGTCCAGGCTGACGAACACCATCGCTCCCCACACGGCCACCGGCAGCTTCTTCAATGGGAGCTGCGTCCGGTCGAAGCCTTCGATCCGGTCCTCCCGGGGCGCGTTGCACAGGTTGCCTGCCATGTCATAGCTCCAGGCATGGTAGGGACACACCAACCGACGAGCGTTCCCGCTCCCCGACGCCACCTCGTGGAAACGGTGTCGGCACACGTTCACCAGGGCATGCATGCCCTCGTCCGACCGCGTCACCACCACGGGTACGTCGCCTAGCTGCACCGTCACGAAGTCACCGGGACGGGTCAGATCCTCGGTCGTGCCCACGTACTGCCACGACTTCGCGAAGATCTCCTTCTTCTCGATCTCCAAGACCGCAGGGTCTGTGTACCAGCTCACCGGAAACGAGGTGACCAGCGCTCCACTCTTCGCCTCATCCGCGACGTTCAGCAACGTCATGACTCACTCCTTCTGCCTAGATCTCCTGCATGCGATTCAATTAGACCAATCGAGTACGCAATGCGTCACCCATTTGGTCGTAAACTTCGCGTTACGTATCGGAGTCGCGCCGGATGCCTCGCGGCTGAAGCGAACTCGGCCATGTGGCAGGATGTCGACGTGCCCGATGATGCTGGCCCTCCACCGTCCGTTCCTCGCGCTGACGACACCGCAGCCATCGCCCTGGACGGCCTTGATCGCGGGATCATCAAGGAGCTCCAGGACGACGGCCGCCGCGCCTTTCGTGACATCGCTCGTCAGGTCGGGGTGTCCGAGGCGACCGTGCGTGCCCGGGTCAAGCGTCTGCGCGATGCGCGCGTGCTGCAGATCCTGGGATACGTCGACCCAGCAGCCTTGGGCTACGGCGTCCTGGTGATGCTCCTCATCAAGGTCGCTCCGTCCTTCCACGAGCAGGCGATCGAAGAGCTGACCTCGTGGCACGAGACCACCTGGGTCTCCACCACCCTGGGCCGCAGCAACGTCTACGTCCAGATGCTGTGTCGCGACTCCGCTGACCTCTACGGCCTGCTGTCGAACCGCCTCAGTGACCTCGGCGGCATCCTCGACATCGACGTGATCCAAGAGGTCAGGGTGCACAAGGCCGAATACCACTACGCCGCACCGGAGTAATCCGGCCCTTCCGGGTTTAGAGTGCGTTGATTCGTGCCTGAAGCCCGCCGGAGTGGACGTAGTGCTTGAGGTTGCGGAAGCCCAAGGCGCTGCCGCGGAGGTGCTCGAGGCGCCCGTTGATGACCTCGACTGGGCCATTGGAAGCACCCACGTCGAAGTAGGCCAAGATCTCCCGATGCCGCTTCCATAGCGAACGTCCCAGCTGCGCGAGCTCTACGAGTTCCTTGGGCACGCCGGCCCGAATCGATTTGAGGAGCTTGTACATCGCGATCTTGCCGCCCGCCGCCGCGGCTGCTCGTATGCGTTGATCAGCCCCTGGCAGACGCCGTAGGTGACCTCCACCGCAACGTGTGCATCGTCGGCTACGAACGCCTTCCACAACCGGATGTTCTGCTTGTCTGTCAACAGTTCCTTCCTGGTCAGCAAGGCACGGCGGATCGCGTAGAGCGGATCGCCGGTACGGCCCCGATCCCCGGTGGTGGCCTGCTGAACGCGCTTGCGGCACACGGTGAGCTTGTCGGCCGCGAGGTGGACCACGTGGAACGGATCCATCACCGTGCGAGCCGCGGGCACCGCCTGGACTGCGGCGGTGTGGTAACCGGCGAATCCATCCATCGTCACAACCTTGATCCGGTCCCGGAACCACTGGTCACGGGCGTCGATCCAGTCGGCCAGGACCTTCGCCGAGCGACCGGGAACCATGTCCAGCAGCCGTGCCGGACCGGTCCCGTCCACCACTGGTGTGAGGTCGACCAGGACGGTGGCGAAGGAGCTGGAGCCGTCTTCACGTACGTGCTTGGAACTTGTGTTCATCGACCTGCGATACCGCCAGATCATTGGCCAGATCCCACCCCAGCCCCAGGGCCTTGGCCACCGCCGACACGCTCGTGCGGGGCACGTCGGATCCAGCGCGACCGGGGCGCAGAACAGGTGCGTGAACTCGCCGGCGAGTTCAGCATCGGTGATCGTCACCCCGAGTTCGATAGTGCGGCAGATGGTGTCGGCAAGCAGGCTGGCGGTAGCGTTCAAAGCGGGTCTTGGGGTGTTCGATGCAAGGCGTGAAAACCTGCATCTTCACACGCCCCAGGACCCCTTCATCTGTGCTTCACCACGTCACCGGCAAGCCCCGCTATGCACTCCGGATCCGGAACAGCCAGTAATCCCGCTAGCTCAGGCGCTCGCCCCCGACCGGGTCGGGCCCCTTACCTCCGCTGCCCGCGGTTGCGAGGGGCCGGCACCGCCCCGACCGCAGCCGACTCCGGCGAAGTGTAGTCGTAGCCACCACGGCCGCGCCGCCGCACCACCAGGGCGCACAGCCAGTACGCACCGCCTGCTGCGACCATCGACGGCACGCTGGCCGTCGTATAGGCGAAGAAGGCCTTGGTCTCGTAGGTCACGGGGTTGAGCAACAGCAAGAAGACCGAGATCCCGGCAACGAGCCCGACGATGGCTGCGGGGTTGACGCCGAGCCAGAAGCGATAGGGGTTGTCCTTGCCGTCCGTGTAGAGCGCACGGACGTCGAGCCGTTGCCGTCGGAGGAAGAAGAAGTCCACCGCTTGCATCCCGCAGTAGGGCGCCAAGAACAGCGCACACCCGGCCAGGAACAGCTGCAGATTGGCCAAGAACGCGTCGGCGAAGAAGGCCGCCAAGATCGCGGTCGGCACGAGCGAGAGGGCGCAGGCCGTCGACCACGACACCCTGCGTGAGACCGCCGGGATCTGGCGTACGCCCACCGCGGCGGCAAAGGTGCCCACCATCGTCGAGCCGATGTTGGCCAAGGTGATGAAGACCAGCGACACGATGCCGAAGAACAATCCGCCGACGTCGGCGAGGAAGGTCGTCGGGTCACCACCGGACTCAGGGATCACGAGACCGGCACACAACCCGATGACCGCCACCCCCGCTAGAGGGACGGCCAGTCCGAAGATGCTGGGCCACAGGGCGGTACGCGCACTCGGAACCAGTCGCACCATCCCACCGACGTAGGGCCACCACGCGATCGCCGTCGCGATGAACGCCTCCATGCTAATGGTGACGTTGGCGAGCTGGCTCTCGAACGGAGCCTGGGGCTCAGCAGCGAGGAGTCCTTCCACCCCCACGTTGTGAATGAGCAGGGCAAGCACCATCACGCTCAGCGCGAGCACTCCGAGCGCGATCCATTTCGCAGACGTCGCCAGCGCGTTCGCGCCCCCACGGATCACACCCCACACGACGACGAGGCTGGCAAGCATCGCGACGACCTCGACCGTGCCGCGCGACCCCTCGGCGACGAGACCGGCCGTAACCAGGATCTGGGCCACAGCACGCCCCAGGATCACGACGAGCACCGTGTTCCAGCCAGCCAATGTCAGGAACATTAGGATGACCGAGAAGTACCAACCGCGGCTGCCCATGAAGGCCTTGGACGACAGCGCGGAATCGACTCCATATTTGGTCGCCACCGGGACGATCGACACCAAGATCGCCCCGATGCCGATCAGGATGCCGGCCATCATCGCCAAGGCACCCGAGATGAGGTCCAGGTAATAGGCAACTGTGCCGCCCACCACGAAGCACCACGTCGCCACCGCTGTCGATGTCGACGAGGAGAGCAAGGTCCCACCCCGCCAGGTCCGCTCTGACTTGAGCAGCGGAGTCGCGTCCAACCCAGTCGCAGCAGGCGGGGCCGAGTGGAGGTCACTCATCCTCGGCCCCCACGCGACGGGGCATAGCACGGACGTTCACCCGCGCACGTCATGCGATCACCCAGGCCGCGGAAGCCATCACCAGCGGCACCAGGACGGTGGAGACCACCAGCTTCAGATAGTCGACCGGGGCGTAGCACTCCCCCTCGTTCTCGGTTGCGCAGACCAGATCAAGTCGAGACATCGCCGCCGCGGGCGGAGGGCCCGGCACCGCCTCGACCGGCGGAGCCGTACGCGAAGCAAACTGTAAATGAGCCATGCCATCTCCTGACGCAGGGTGCCCGGGCTGGAGGGCGTCACTGGCCCACCCGGCACAAGTCTCTTTCAGTAAGACACCATTCACTCCAGCAAACACTTCTAGGTCTCGGCTGCGTAAAACCCAGGTTAAGCAGACAAGTGTTCCCATTTTCCGGGTCATACCGGTTCATCACAGTCGAGGGTGTCACTGGGGCCTGAAGCCGCCGATCTCCAGCAACGATCTGGCGATGTGAACCTCCCCGGAATTGTCGGAGGGTTCCGATCTAACAAGGAAACTTGGAACCCATGGCAGCAGCACGGGCGCAAGCTTCTGACTCAAGTCCAGAAGTAGGTAGTTCGTCCCGTGCGTGCGATAACTGCGACATCCCTCATGTGAGGAACGGGGACGGGCGGAGCACTGTTCAGTGTGCCCCGGTTTCGATGAGGAGGACACCACCGACGATGAGGGCGATCCCCAGGCCCATCAGCCAGGTCAGAGGCTCCTTGAAGAGGAACTTGCTGAGCACGGCAGTCAGTGCGACTCCTGTCGCCGCCCAGATGCCGTAGGCAACGCCTAGGGGGATCCCGTTGGCCAGTGTGAGGGCCAGGAGCACGAAGGCGATCGAGTAACCGGCCACCGCCCCCACGTACCAACGCTTCTCGTCGACCGCGAGACGCAGTGAGATCGTGGCGAACACTTCGGACACGATGGCTCCGACGAGGAATGCCCAGCCGATCATGACGCCGCCGCCTTCTGGTCCTGCCCGGCGTGGGAGCCGAACTCAACGCAGAGCACTCCCGCGATCACGACGATGATGCCGACGGCCATCATCGCGCTGATGGCCTCGCCGAAGATCAGCATCGCGAAGATCGCCGTCAGTGCGACACCACACGCTCCCCAGATGCCGTACGCGACACCGAGCGGCATACCCCCGCGGAGGACGAAGGCCAGCATCGTGAAAGCGCCCAGATACGCCACCGCGACCAATGCGTAAAGGCCGGGATGGTCGAGTGCACCTTTGAGGGAGAGGGAGCCGGTGACCTCCGCGAGAATCGCGCCGATAAGCAGCAGCACCCCCTTTGGGTTGCGTTTCATAGTTCGGCGCTTTCTTCGTTGATGAGGTCGAGTGCGATCCTGTGCAGTGCCGCTCGCTCGTCGTCGTGGACAGTGGGAATGTCGAGCGCACTGTTCATCCATGCCCCGTCCGCCAGGAGACGGGCGGCGCGCAGTGCGGCGCGGTATTCAGTCGGGCCGTCGATCGCCCAGCCAAGCCAGGCATCAAGGCGGTCGAGCCACAGGTCACGTAGTCGAGTTCGGAGCCGCCCGTCGACCAGCAGTGCGAGATCACTTGCATCAAAGTCCGAGGTGAGGGCGTAGTCAACGTATGACCGCAACCTTCCCTGGGGGGTGTCGTCATCTCGGGCGCGGGTGCGCAGGTCCGCTTCCCACTGATCGACGATGTACTCGGCCACTGCGACCACAAGCCTGTCTTTGGTGGCGAAATGGTGCACCACACCGGGCTTAGTGAGCCCAGCTTCGCGAGCGACCGCGTCAAGGGTGAACGCTTCGTCACGCTTGAGAACCTCGACGGCGCATTCCAAGATCTCCGAGGCTGAACTCATGCGCCCCAAACTACCGACCATCCGTAAGGTAGGGCATTCGGATCTGGCGCAGAGTGACCGATAACACCATTTGCCCCGAGTGCGCACCTCCCCCGCGCTCGGGACGCCAACTCACTCGACGTAACTAAACCCGGGCCGCTGACACATGCCAGGGCTGGCGATGGCGTCTTCTATCAAGCGGTGCTCGAGAAGCTTTCGAGTCGGCACCGGTAACCACACGTTATGACAAGTAGGTGGTGCCGAGTTGTGGATTCTGCGGACTCGACCACTCCCTGAGTTGCCCGCACGTTCGTCCGTGTTCGGACCGAACGTGACCGGCGCGCTGGGCGGGCATCGGAGTTTTTCGGCTTGTGGATCTCGCGCGACTTTACGGCACTCTCACCATCGAACTCGACGGCTAGATGGCGCCCCACCGGTCTCCACCGGCCGACGACCTGACCTGCCTGACCTCACTGCAGTGGCAAGACATGGCCGCGCGACACCGCCGCGCCATTCGAAATGAACTTCAACCGTAGGACCTTACCGAGTTCCCCGAAATTCTTCGTTGCGCCGCAGACAGCGAAACGGTCCAAGCAGCTTGACCCCCGATGACCCCACACTGATGACCGCTAGCCCCGGTAGTTCACGGGGATCTGAGGATTGCCGGGCGAAAATAGACCGAAGTGCTTCCTGAACAGGGGAAACTGGGACTTGTCGAAGGTTCCATGTCCCCACACAGAAAGCACTCGGTAGGTG
>Ga0194137_10000663_pt1 | contig 22213 bp, 21 predicted proteins | sample TARM_MetaG_T3_14_FD_134025 | JGI IMG/M metagenome (GOLD analysis project Ga0194137, IMG submission 134025) | Freshwater microbial communities from Pennsylvania, USA, analyzing microbe dynamics in response to fracking - TARM_MetaG_T3_14 (version 2) | ecosystem: Environmental > Aquatic >... | reverse complement strand
GCGTGAAGGTTCTGCCTTCACCGAGATGATCGCGGATATAGAGAGCTCCATAGGTCGCTCCCGTAAGCGGGGCGACGGAGGAAATGAATTTCTCCGCCAGGTTCTCCAGCTCCGTGATGCTCTGAACGCCAACGATGACGTTGGCCAGGCTCGTTTTAAGCCAGGTCTGATCCTGCATCATCTGGTTGTATATTTTCTCCGCCTGCGTCTTTTCATCCAGATCGTCCGCGAGCTTGTAGAAGGAGTCCGCTACCTCCTTGAACTCGCCCTCTTGGACCATCGCATCCAGGCGCGTCTCCCGGGTCGATTCCCCTCGAGAGAACCCGACAATCGCGGAGGAGAGGAACCGGAAGCCGCGGTTGAGCGTCTTTGTATTCCAGATAATGATGAACAGGCCGAGCAGGACGCCCGCAATCGTCACGGCAACCATGATATTGGTCGTCGCCTCGTTATCGTTGCGCGTCTGTTCGACCAGCTGGTCCAAGGCGCGCTGATGATAAGCGGCCATCTCGTCGGCATTATTGACGAGCGTCTCCTGATAGCGGAGGCCTTCGCTTTCCCGCAGGGCGACGGCTCCCGCTCCGTTGCCGGACTCTACGAGCTTCATCGCCCGGTCGACATACGAGAAGAAGTCGGATGTTCCGGCTTCCATCTTGTCCAGCATCTGAAATTCGGATTCGGATGAGGCAATGCCTTCCAGCTTTTTAAGGGCGGCCTGGACCGATTCTTTGTTCTTTTCAATGCTGTCTCGGTTGCGGTCGACCGTTTCCTTGGTAGGCACGGTCAAGATATTCACCATATACTTGGCCATGTTGTTCACGTTGCCGCGCATGCTCGTCGTGGTGGCCACCTTGGTGTATCTCTGATCGTAGATCTCGTTCAGCTGATTGCTGAGATTGAACAGATTGCGAATTCCCGCGCCGCCCAGGACAATCATGATGGCGAGCAGGATGACAAACCCCAGTTGAACCTTTGTCCGTATTTTCATGTCAGCCGATCACCGGATCCCCTCTGAAGTAATAGTGGATGAGCTGTATATGTGAGAAGCTTAATCTTTCCCTCTATGAATCCTCTATGAATCCATTCACTCTATGAATACAATTGTACAAATAATAGAGCCGGGAGTCATCCTCTCTCGACGTATTGGCAGCATTTCCTGGCCAACACACGAATCGGCCGCCTCCCTCAAGGGTTGCGACCGGACGTTGGATCAAAGTTTTCTATTCTTTACCCTGCCGAAATGAAATTGAACCACCTTTTCGACAGAAATCTATGTTTTTTTCATCCGCGGTTATTCCTCTACTCCATGTCCGCCCAGAAGAAGTCGACGGATAGAACTTGGCCCGTCTTCTGATTCAGGAACAGCTTGGCGGCAAAACCGTTGGCATCCACATATCCGACGCCATCCTCGGCCTTGTACTGAGGCTCTCCATACCGGCCTACCCAGCCTTCCAAGGTGACCGGAAGCTCCTCATCCCCTACCCGAACCGACCGGTTCGAGGAAGGCACGCTTACATAATCCACTTCCGTACCTGTGAAAGCGATGTTCATGTCGGGATAAGTCCAGCGCGTCTGCTCGGCGAGAAGCTCATCCTGAGCCGCTTCGAGCGGAAGTCCAAGCTCGGAGACGATCTGCTCCTTGTCGTCGGTCAAGCGGACTCCGTTGATCGTGCCGAAGTCCATCGTCCCCGGAACGGCATTTGTCGAGGAAGCGGATTCCTCTTTCAGCAAAGCAATGACAGCGGGAGGAGCAGGCTGGCCTGCTGCCGTCTCCGTCCCCTTGGCCGGCGCGGCGGCAGACGGCAAGGATGCGACGGGGCGGGTCAAGGAAATCGCCATTCCTATAACCAGAAACAGGCAGGCAACCGAAGCTGTAAGGATCGTCTTTTTCACATTGCTTCCTCCCTTTCCACATGCTGCTGATCCAATAGTATCCATTAACCAGCGGACTCAGCGCGCGAAACAGCAAATCAGCCTGCCGGAAGCCGGCAGGCTGGAGGTCGTCTTTATTCGGCTTGATCCGTATGCCCCGCCTCCAGAACGGCAAGCCGCTCCAGCACTTCGCCTCGCGAGAAATGCTCTCCGATGAACACGATGGCGTCGCGCATGCTCTCGGCCGGAGACAGAGGAATGAAATCCGTCTCCCTGTACGCGAATTGAAAATGGTACCGGCTCGCCGTGTCGGCGAATGTGACGATTCCTTTCGCCCGGTACACGTTGTCGGGCAGCGTCTGGAGCATGCTTTCGAAGTCCATGCTGTCATAAGGCCGCTGCGGATAATAAGTCACTGCCATCAGATGCTCGTGGGCATGGGCATGGCTTTCTTCCTTCCTGGCAGCGGATGCATCCCCTGTTCCCCCATCGGTCCTAGCGGCGACCTCCTCGGGCCTCAGGGCAGCTCCGGGATCAGCGGACAGCACGCCCTCGATCCATTCCGCCTCTGCGCGGCCATGCCGGACGGTGACGAGCGAAGCATGGGAATTGAGCTCCCGAATCCGCTGCTGAACCTCGACCAGCTCCTCGGGATGGAGCAGATCGGCTTTGTTCAGCACCAGCTTCGTGGCGCAGCGGATTCCGTCCTCCATCAGCTTCATCGTACGCCGGCTCCCCTTGAGGCGAAGCACGCCCGGGCCGTCGACGACAGTGACGACAGCGGACAGGTAGAGCGATTCGTGCAAGGCGGCGTCCATTACGCCTTCCACCAGCTCCAGCGGATTCGCAGCTCCGGTAGCTTCGATGAGAATGACACCGGGCCTCTCCCTCCTCGCCAGCAGGACCAGCTCTCCGGCCAGATCGCCTTTCATCGTGCAGCAGATGCAGCCGTTCAGCATTTCCTTGAGCGGAACGCCGGAATCGAATCTCGCCCCCTCCAGATGAAGGTCTCCCAGCTCGTTGAGAACGACTGCCGGCTTGATGCCGGCTTCCCGGCAGCCGTCCAGCAGGCGTGTCAGCAAGCTCGTTTTGCCGCTGCCCAGAAATCCGGCCAGAACGACGACCGGTACAGGAGTGACTTGTTCTTCCATTTTCTCCCCATCCTCTTCCGCTAATCGTCTTTGAACCTTTCCAGTATAACGGATTCCGTTCCGAAGGCACAAAAAAACGCCCGGCCGGATCGAATCGATCCAGCCGGACGTCCAAGCTTCGGGGGCAGCTCAGTGAGGCTTGGCGATGACCAGGATTTTGCCTTGGTCAAGAACTTCCTCATAGCGCTCGGCTTCCATTTCGGTCAAGCCTACCGACTCCAGCTTGGAGCGCAGCGCATCGCCGCGGGAGCGGAACATATTCGCCATGGAATCGAAGACGCCTTCCTCCTGCATGCCGATGCTGTTCGCTTGTGAATTTTCGGCCAGGCGATCCGTCTGGTCTTTATCGTGGGCAAGCACATAAATCTCGTCCTTGTCATATCCGCGTCGATTGAGCTCGCGTACTGCCGACATTGCGTCCATTCCGCTTTCTACAACTTGAATGCTTGGTTTCATGGTGTATCCCTCCAAATGGTATAGTTGTCGGTTCGGCCCCGCCGTGGCAGGGCGTTCAAGCTTACAGGTTAGTACCCCTGCCCCGATGCTCGTGAAACATTCCGCTTGGCGACGCCGAGGCGGCCATTCCGACTCTCTACAGATTAAAATGCCTGCGGAAAATCTCGGGAAAAGGATATCATTGGAATTTTCTCATCTTGGTTTCAAAGATTTTCAGGCCGTTTACTTATACCGTATAAAGAATTCGAACGAGACAACGGAGGTAACACAGATGAATGTTAACAACGAATGCATGGCAATGCTCCTCGCGGGAGGAGAAGGCAAACGGCTGGCGCCGCTGACGAACCGGCTGGCGAAGCCGGCTGTTCATTTTGGCGGCCGCTACCGCATCATCGATTTCCCGCTGAGCAATTGCGTTAACTCCGGAATCGGCAGCGTGGGCATCCTCGCTCAATATATGAAGCAATCCATCAGCGGCCACGTTGGCGACGGCTCCGCTTGGGACAACACGGACATCACGATCCTTAATTCCGAGGATCAAAAGACCGGCTACAAGGGAACGGCAGACGCCATTTTCCAGCACATCGATTTCATCGATTCCCATCAACCGGAGCATCTGCTCGTCATCTCCGGCGACCATATCTACCAAATGGACTATAAGGAAATGCTCAGCTTCCATAAAGCCCGCGGCGCGGCCGCGACGATCGCCGTCAAAGAGGTTCCTTGGGCAGAGGCTTCCCGCTTCGGCCTCATGAATACGGATGAGCGGCTGAACATTACGTCCTTTGAAGAAAAGCCGGCCAAGCCTCAGAGCAATCTGGCCTCGATGGGCGTTTATATTTTCCGGTGGGCCGATCTGCGCGAAGCGCTCATTCTGGATGCCATGCGCGCCGATTCTTCCCATGATTTCGGCAAGGACATCATCCCTTCCCTTCTGGCCTCGGAGGAGAAAATCATCGCCTTCCCATTCAAAGGCTACTGGAAAGATGTCGGTACGCCGGGAAGCCTGTGGGAAGCCCATATGGATCTGCTCCAAGGCACGATCGACCTCAACCGTCCCGAATGGCCGATGTATACCCCATCCCTGTCGGTAAGCCCGGCCATCTATGTGGAAGGCAAAGGGGAAGTAAGCAATTCCATCGTCCAGCGGGGCTGCCGGATTCAAGGAGATGTGGAGGGGTCCATCCTCTTCCACAGCGTCCAGATCGGAGAGGGCAGCACGGTGACGGACAGCATCATCATGCCGGGGGCGAGAATCGGCCGCAATGTGAGCATTCACCGCGCCATCATCGGCGAGGGCGCTTATGTCGCGGACGGATCCTCCATCGAGGGCAGCGATGACAACCTGACTGTCATCGGCGCGGGCGAGTTCCGCTACAGCCGCTCCCCGCTCCGCAGAACCCGCCCGACGGCTATGCTGGGAGACGTACGGACCGGTTCTTGATTATGAAGATGCACAAAAAGTCTGCCTTTGACGGGCAGACTTTTTGTTGTGTTCAGGGATGCTGCTGCACTCGCTCCTGCCCATCCAAGAGTCTGGAATCAAAAAATGTCCATGCTGAGATATCTCTCTCCGCTGTCTGGCGCGATGCAAAGAATGCGCTTGTCCTTGCCGATGCGGCGCGCTTCCTGAACCGCCGCCCAGACGGAGGCTCCTCCCGATGGACCGAGCAGGATGCCTTCCTTGGCTGCAAGCTCCCTGCATGCGGAAATGGCCGCATCGTCCTCGACCTGCACGATGTCGTCATAGACATCTGTATTCAGAATCGGAGGCACGAAGCCTGGACTCGTTCCGACCAGCTTATGGGGTCCGGGCTCGCCGCCCGACAGGACGGGGGAACCTAGCGGCTCCACGACAAGAATGCGCAATGCCGGCAGCAGCTTGCGAAGCTCTTCTCCCGTTCCGGTAATCGTTCCTCCGGTGCCGCTGGAGGCGACGAACACATCCATTCGCCCTTCCATCTGCTCCATGATCTCCAGCGCCGTCGTCCCCCGATGCGCATCTGGATTGGCGGGATTTTCAAATTGAAGGGGAATGTAGCTGCCTTCAATTGCTTGCGCCAGCTCCTTCGCCTTGCGGATCGCTCCCGGCATCCTCTCCGCTGCCGGCGTCAGCACGACCTCGGCTCCGTAAGCCCGCAGGATGCCGATCCTCTCCTTGCTCATATTGTCCGGCATGACGAGAATGGACTTGTATCCTCTCGCCGCCGCATTCATGGCGATGCCGATGCCCGTGTTGCCGCTGGTCGGCTCGATGATCGTCCCCCCCGGCTTCAGGAGACCGTCCTTCTCCGCTTGCAGCATCATATTGGCGGCGGCCCGGTCCTTCACGCTTCCGCTCGGATTGAACTTTTCCAGCTTCACGTACACCTCGGCGTCCTCGGGACCGACGAGCCGATTGAGCCTGACTGCCGGGGTATCTCCGATCAGCTCAGTGACGGAATTCACGATTCTAGGAGGCATTGGCATCTTCCTTCATTAAAGTTTCAACAATTCGATTACTATGCATGTTACAGGAATAATCCCGGATTCTCAAACGCGCAGCCGCACCCTAAATCGATCGTAGTCATGGAGTGGTTAAAAGAACAAAAAAAGGGACCCCGGAGGGTCCCTTTTTCCTTGCTGGATCAGGCTTGGTGGCCCGGCACTTACATCATGCCGCCCATGCCGCCCATTCCGCCCATGTCAGGCATAGCCGGTTTGTCTTTTTCCGGTTTGTCGACGACAACCGCTTCGGTCGTCAGAACGACAGCCGCTACGGAAGCGGCGTTCTGCAGCGCGGAACGCGTTACCTTCGTCGGGTCGACGATGCCGGCTTCGAACATGTTCACCCAGTCGCCGGTAGCGGCGTTGTAGCCGATGCCGATCGCTTCTTTTTTCAGGCGCTCGACGATGACGGAGCCTTCAACGCCTGCATTGGTCGCGATCGTGCGGACCGGCTCTTCGAGAGCGCGCAGGATGATGTTGACGCCGGTTTTCTCTTCGCCCGTCACGTCCAGAGCTGCAACAGCTCCGTATACGTTCACGAGTGCCGTGCCGCCGCCGGATACGATGCCTTCTTCCACAGCTGCACGCGTGGAGTTCAGGGCGTCCTCAATGCGCAGCTTGCGCTCTTTGAGTTCCGTTTCGGTCGCTGCTCCGACTTTGATGACTGCAACGCCGCCGGACAGCTTGGCCAGACGCTCCTGCAGCTTCTCGCGATCGAAGTCGGAAGTCGTTTCTTCCAGCTGCGTGCGGATCTGCTTCACGCGCACATCGATGTCGGTTTTGTCGCCGGCGCCGTCAACGATGATCGTGTTTTCTTTGGTTACGCGGATTTGGCGAGCGGAGCCGAGCTGCTCAACGGTCGTGGACTTGAGGTCCAGGCCGAGCTCTTCGGTGATTACTTGGCCGCCCGTCAGAGCGGCGATATCGCCCAGCATCGCTTTGCGGCGGTCGCCGAAGCCAGGAGCTTTGACGGCTACGCAAGTGAAGGTGCCGCGCAGGCGGTTGACGATCAGCGTAGCTTGAGCTTCGCCTTCGACGTCTTCAGCGATGATCAGCAGCTGCTTGCCGGATTGAACGACTTTCTCCAGAACAGGCAGGATCTCCTGGATGTTGGAGATTTTTTTGTCGGTGATCAGGATGTACGGGCTGTCGAGGACAGCTTCCATCTTGTCCGTATCCGTGATCATGTATGGAGATACGTAGCCGCGGTCGAACTGCATGCCTTCGACCACTTCGAGCTCCGTGTAGAAGCCTTTGGATTCTTCAACCGTGATGACGCCGTCGTTGCCGACTTTTTCCATCGCTTCAGCGATCAGCTGGCCGACTTCGTCGTCGCCGGAGGAGATGGCCGCAACCTGTGCGATGGAATGCTTGCCTTCGATCGGCTTGGAAATATTTTTCAGCTCTTCCACGGCAGCGCGGACAGCTTTCTCGATGCCTTTGCGCAGAACGATCGGGTTCGCGCCGGCCGTTACGTTTTTGAGACCTTCGCGGATGATCGCTTGAGCCAGAACCGTAGCGGTCGTCGTGCCGTCGCCGGCAACGTCGTTCGGTTTCGTTGCGACTTCTTTGACCAGCTGGGCGCCGGCATTTTCGAACGGGTCTTCCAGTTCGATTTCTTTGGCGATGGATACGCCGTCGTTCGTGATCAGCGGGCTTCCGAATTTCTTCTCGAGCACCACATTGCGGCCTTTAGGACCGAGCGTTACTTTAACTGCATTTGCAAGAGCGTCGACTCCGCGCAGCATGCCGCGGCGTGCGTCTTCGCTGAACTTGATTTCTTTTGCCATCGTCCATTACCTCCCGGTATATAGTTGTGGATGGAATCCTCTAAGTATGAAAATCCGATGTATGGCGAAGCTTCGCTGCAAGAAGCCTTAGCCGAAGATCGCGTGGATGTCGCTTTCTTTCATAATCAAATACTCTTTGCCCTCGTATTTGATCTCCGTTCCCGCATATTTGGAGAACAGAACACGGTCGCCGACTTTCACTTCCAGCTCAACTCGCACGCCATCCTTAAGCGCACCGCTTCCTACAGCGACGATTTTGCCTTCTTGCGGCTTTTCTTTCGCCGTGTCCGGCAGCACGATACCGCTGGCGGTAGTCTCTTCTTTAGCGATCGGTTCTACCAATACGCGTTCACCCAAAGGTCTGATCATGAAAAAATAGCCTCCTTAATTAGAATTTGTCGTATTTTGTTAGCACTCATAAGGCCTTAGTGCTAATAACAAGTTTTATGATACTCAACTTGGGACCGGATTTCAAGTGGGAGGCATCGATTTTATGTGAAGTTTACATCCCTTCTCATCCAAACAAAATAGCCGCCGGCTGGGCCGACGGCTAACAGAGGGGATTGAACGTCATTTGTTGGAGGAATCGTCGAGAGCTTCAAGCTTCTCCGAGACGAGATGAAGCGCCGCTCCGGAGGTGTAGATGAAGACGCTGCCGATAAGGAATCCGATGCCGACCATAAGGGTCATATTCGTGTCGCTGAAGTGGGTGATGTCCCACAGGCAAGCTACAACGCCGATCAACAAGCAGGTCCAAGCCATTATATTCATGAATTGGAAGAGACGATCGACCGCGGTTTTGCTTTGCTCGATTGGCTTGACAGAAATCATCTTGGCCATGAATGTCACATCCCGTTCAAAGTTGTAAGTGGTTTCATATCTATACTATACCACATTCCGCCTAAATATGTTCAAATATTTTTCACTTTTTGATCAAATATTGGACATGGATCGGTCTCATATGGCTTGAAACGCCTATTTATCAGGCTTGACTGGGGCAAAGTCAATGCTCATACCCTCTCCATCTTGTCCGATTCATGTCCGTTTTATGACGTTCCGGACGGCAGGCAGCAAAAAAAGCCTGCCGCATGGGCAGGCTTGATGCATGCTTTCTATTTGCTTGCAGCGACGGCGTATTCCTGCTCGAACCGCGCATCCTTCTCCTGCTGGCGCTTGTAGATCCGGGCGCACATCAGGATGCTCAGCTCGTAGAGCAGGATGAGAGGTATCGCCACCAGCGTGTCCGAGACGACATCGGGCGGAGTGACCGTGACGCCGATGAACACCATGATGAAGTAGGCGACTCTCCTCATCTTCCGCAGGCCGCCCGGCGTCAGAATCCGGATCGCGGTCAGGAACATGAGCAGGAGCGGCAGCTCGAACAGAAGCGATATCGGCACGATGATGTTGACCATGAACGTCAGATACTGCACGATGCCGTACGTTTCTTCAAGTCCAAGGCTTCGGGCGACCTTGGAGGTGAAGTGGAAAGCCATCGGGAACACGACGTAATAGGAGAACGCCAAGCCGAGCAGCAGCATGAACAGCGCGTAGGGAACGTACCGGAGCGCGGCCCGCTGCTCATGCACGCGAAGAGCCGGCTTGACAAAGGACCAGAGCTGGAAGAAAGCGACCGGAACCGCCGGAACGAGCGCGATGATGAAAGCGAACTTCATATAGATTCCGATGCCGTCCCAGAGGGAGAAGGTATGGAAGCCTCCGATCTCCTTGGCCTGTTCCGTGGACGTCAAGTAGTTGTACATCGGTTCGGCGAAAAAGAGGCCAAGTATCAATCCCGCTATGAGCACCAGCAAAATCACGAAGATCCGCTTGCGCAGCTCTCCCAGATGGTCCATGAGGGACATCAGGCCTTCTTCCCGCAGCCGCGTGCGCTGCCCTGCCTTATTCCCCGTGGGGCTGGCCATACGCGATCCTCCTTACATGTACAAGTTGAATCATTCCGGCTGTCCGCCGGTTATTCCGGAAGACGCTTCGAATCCGCGCGGACAGGCTCGACCTCTCCGTCCACTTCGATGCGCGACGCAGCGTCGCGGCGCGCAGGCTGCTGCTGATTGTCGTCTTCCATCAGATCGCGGGCGCCGGCCTTGAATTCCTTCAGCGTGCGGCCGAAAGCGCGGCCAAGCTCCGGGAGCTTGTTGGGTCCGAACAGCAGGAGAGCGATAACGGCGAGCAGCAGGAAGCCTGTAGCTCCAATTCCACTAAACATGATGAATGATTCCTCCTCTGGATTTCGCGAGAATCTCGCTGGATGTCTGGCGTCTCCAGTCATCCTTCCTTCCAGGAGCCATCGTGCCTGAAGGGAAGGATGCTGAAGACAATCGGTAATGCGCGCCGCGGAAGCTTCAGCAGCCGTAAAGGCCGCCGTAGCCCATCGCGGCAATATCCTCTTTGACGATCTTCTCCCCGGCCAATATCCGGGGAAGCAGCACATCGAACGACGTATAGGGGTCGTGCATGACGCAGCCCGGAAGGCCCAGCACAGGCGTCCCGCCTAGATAGCCGATGAGCAGCATCGATCCCGGCAGCATCGGCGTCCCGTAGCTGACGATGTCGGTGCCGGCCGATCTGATGGCGCCTGGCGTGCGGTCGTCGGGGTCGACGGACATGCCGCCTGTAAGCAGTATCATATCATACTCTTTATTTTTGTACTCAAGGATTTTCCTTGCAATGGCGTCCTTGTCATCGGGCATGATCGCCTGCTCGGCAACCGCCGAGCCGAGCGCCTCCAGCTTCGCCCGGACCGCCGGCCCGAACCGGTCCTGGATCCGTCCGCTGTGCACTTCTCCGCCCGTCGTGATCAGTCCGGCCGTCATCGGACGAAGCGGCTTCACCTCGATAGGAGCCCTGCCGGTAGCGGAACGATATTCGGCGGCGAGGCTTTCCACGGCCTCGATCTTGGTTTGGGATACAACGAGCGGAATGACGCGCGTCGCCGCGAGCTGTCCGCCCGCTTCGACAAGGCGGTTGCTGCTGATCGTGGCAAGGGCGATATCGCCGAGGGCGTTGACCGCGTTCACATAGTCGGAGTCGATCTTGGCGAGCCCCTGCATCGAGGACTTGACCGCAACCTTGCCCTCGTGCGGCTCGCCGAGCTGCGTTCCATCTCCTTGAAGAGCCTTGGCCATCCTCAGTGCCGCATCGTCCTCGTGCAGCTCGTCCTCGGCCAGCTCCATGACATAGATATGGGCTTTGCCGATATCCAGCAGGGCCGGTATATCGGCTGCTTCAATGACATGGCCTTTCTTGAACAGCCTGCCCTTGAAGCTTCCGGGAACGATTCGCGTCAAATCATGGGCCAGCCGGAGGCCGAGCGCATGCTCGACAGGCACTTCGCGCAGCTTGGTTTTCATGGTCACCCTTCATGCTCCCCTTCCCGGCCCGATACGATGCCGAGAGCATGAGGCAGCTGGTCGATGACCGCCATCAGGCATTCATGGACGCCCTTGGGATTGCCCGGCAGATTGATGACCAGCGTCCGGCCCCGGACGCCGCTGACGCCGCGAGAGAGCATCGCCTTGCGTGTACGCGACATCGTGCTGCTGCGCATCACTTCCGATATGCCGGGAACCAGCCTCTCGACGACCTTGAGCGTCGCCTCCGGCGTCACATCCCGCGGTCCAAGCCCTGTGCCTCCGGTCGTAAGCACCAGGTCGGCCTGATAATAATCCGTCATTTCGATCATGGCCGCCATGATTTCGTCCTGCTCGTCGGGCACGATCCGGTAATCCACGATATCCCCGTGCAGCTCCTCCTCGACCAGCTCGCGGATGACCTGCGCGCTCGTGTCCTCCCGCTCTCCCCTGAAGCCCTTGTCGCTTGCTGTGAGAACCGCTACCTTCCATCGCATCTGACGTTCCTCCCGTCCCCTGTCGCCGTTCTTATCCCCGCATGAAATCCCCGTTTTTGCCGCCTGACTTGGATACAAGCTCGGTCGGACCGATCACCATATCCTTTTGCATCGCCTTGCACATGTCGTACACGGTCAGCGCAGCGGCGGATACCGCCGTAAGAGCTTCCATTTCCACTCCGGTCACGCCTTTGGTCTTCACTGTCGCCTGGATGTAGAGCTTGTCCTCGCCATTATCCGAGAAGGCGATGTCTATGCCCGTGAGCGGGAGCGGATGGCACATCGGAATCCATGACGACGTGTTCTTGGCCGCCATGATTCCGGCCACTTGAGCCACGGCCAGCACATCCCCCTTGGAGATGCCGCCGGATTTGATCCTGGCCAGCGTATCCTCCGCCATCTGCACGGTTGTCCGCGCCGCAGCCGTTCTCGACGTCGTCTCCTTGCCCGTCACATCCACCATCCGGGCCCGTCCCTGTCCATTGAAATGGCTCAGGCTGTCCGCCTCGCCGCCATCCACGCCAGCAGGCAGCCTGTCATCTGCAGTCGCCATCCGCTTCCCCAGCTCCCTTCAACTATCGTTATCCGCCGTCAAGCCTGACGGGCGAACCATTGCATGCCCTCTTCCGTAATGAGGCCGTCCAGCTTGGCGTCATGCGGCTCCATCGGTACGGCATCGACGATCTGGAACGCGAACCCGATGCCGATCCATGGAGGCGGCTCTCTCCCGGCCGACCGGGCAGCATGCTCGAGCTTGAGGCGGTAGCGGTCGTAATAACCGCCGCCGTAGCCGAGCCGGCCCCCCTTGCCGTCGAAGCCGGATCCCGGCACCAGCACCGCATCCGGCAGAAATCCTTCCGGTAGCGCCGGCGCGACGGCCGGGTCGGGCTCCAGGATTCCATAGGCTCCGGGCTTCAGCTCCTCCCAGGAAGCAAGGCGATGCAGCGTCATCGACCGGTCCGGCAGCGACGCGCGGGGAACGAGGACATCGATTCCGGCTCGCCAGGCCCATTCGATCAGCGGCGACAGATCCAGCTCGGAGCGGAAAGCCGCATAGGCCGCCAAGCTTGCGCAGCCGCTTCCCTGCAGCCATTGGGCCGCTCGGTGGCATGCAGCCGCGGATGCGGCCATCCTTGCTTCGGGAGAGGCGGAATCCCGAATGTGAAGAAGACGTGCTCTTACCGATGTTTTGTCGTCCGGATGATTGCCCATCGTTCGAAGTAACCCCTCGCAGGCTCTTGGTCATAATTGTCTATAGTTTACCACTGAGACCTTTGTTTCGCCAATAAGGGTCGATTATGGCGGTCAATTGCGTTATTCTTAATAGAAGAAGAACGATTGAAAGGAACTTGGGTTCTATGCTGCTGCAAGTAAACGATCTGACCAAAAGCTACGGCATCACAACCATACTCTCCCGCATCTCCCTGCAGATCCAGGAGCGCGAGCGCATCGGACTTGTCGGGGTGAACGGCGCCGGCAAGTCCACCCTGCTCCAGATTCTGGCCGGCGTCCAATCGGCCGACAGCGGCGTCATTCATCGCGCCAAGGAAACCCGCATCGGCTACCTCGCCCAGAACAGCGGCCTGCAGTCGGGCAAGAGCATCGACGAGGAGATGCGTCTGGTTTTCGCCCATCTCGTGGAAGCCGAGCAGGAGCTGCGCAGGCTGGAGCATGAAATCGCCGATCCTTCCCTGCACGGGGATGAAAAAAAATACAACGACACCCTCGAGCGCTACGCCCGCAGATCCGACTGGTACCGGGATCAAGGCGGCTTCGAGATGGAGACCCGCATCAAAAGCGTGCTGCACGGCATGGGTTTCGGGGATACGGATCCCGCCACGCCGGTCTCGACGCTGAGCGGAGGACAGAAAACCCGTCTCGCGCTGGCCCGGATTCTGCTGCAAGCCCCCGACCTGCTGCTGCTGGACGAGCCGACCAACCATTTGGACATCGCGACGCTGACCTGGCTGGAGGATTATTTGCGCAGCTATTCGGGCGCCATTCTCATCGTCTCCCATGACCGCTACTTCCTGGATGCCACGGTCGGCACGATCATCGAGATCGAGCGGCATCAAGCCCGGCGTTATGCGGGCAATTACTCCCGCTATGTCGATCTCAAGGCGGCGGAATACGAATCGGCCATGAAGCAGTACGAGAAGCAGCAGGACGAAATCGCCCGCATGGAAGAATTCGTCCGCCGCAACATCGTGCGGGCATCCACGACCAAGCGCGCGCAGAGCCGCCGCAAGGCGCTCGACCGCATGGAGAGGATCGACCGCCCCGCGGGCGATCTCAAGCGGGCCAGCTTCCGCTTCGAGATCGAGCGCGCGACGGGGCGCGACGTGCTGGAGGCGCTGGATTTGTCCGTCGGCTTCGGAGACAGCGTCGAGCCGGTCTTCCGCGACGTCACGCTGCGCCTCGAGCGAGGGGAGACCGTCGCCCTCGTCGGCCCGAACGGCATCGGCAAGTCGACCCTGCTCAAGGCGCTGATGGGCAAGCAGGAGGTGCTCGCCGGAACGGTCCGGTGGGGCACCCATGTGAAGCTCGGCTACTACGATCAGGAGCAGACGGAGCTGAGCGGGACCAATACCGTCCTTGAAGAGGTATGGAGCGCCTTTCCCGGCGTGGAGGAAGCCCGGATCCGGACGATCCTCGGCAACTTCCTGTTCAGCGGAGACGACGTCAAAAAGCGGGTCGGCTCCCTCAGCGGCGGAGAGAAGGCGCGCGTCGCGCTTGCCAAGCTGATGCTTCAGCAGGCGAATGTCCTTATCTTGGACGAGCCGACCAACCATTTGGATCTATTCAGCAAGGAAGTGCTCGAATCGGCGCTGCTCGACTATGAGGGCACGCTCCTGTTCATCTCCCATGACCGGTATTTCCTGAACAAAATCGCGGAACGCATGGTGGAGATGACACCGTCCGGCACGGTCGACTACCTCGGGAACTACGACGACATGATGGAGAAAAAGAAGGAGATCGCTGAGCTCCTGCTCGAAGCCCGCGAGGCTGCGCGCCCCGCATCCGGCGCCTCTGCGGAAGGCGGCTCAACGGCTCCGGCCGGCAGCGCCTCCTCTTACGAGGCCGACAAGCAGGCTCGCCGCGACGAGCGGGCGCGGCAGCGCCGAATCGAGCAGCTCGAAGCCGACATCGCCTCGCTGGAAGCCGATTCCGAACGCCACGAGGAGCGGCTGGCGGATCCTGAAGTTTACCAGGACTATATCCGCCTTCAGGAAGTGCAATCCAGCCTGGACGCCGTCCGGGTCCGCCTGCAGGCGGCGTACGAGGAGTGGGAAGGACTTCTTGCCTGAGCGAAAGCCGGGCGGCGATATGCAGGTTCCTTCCATCCTTATCCGCAAAAGAACCTTTCCGCCCTGGAGCCGAAGGGTTCTTTTGCGTGGGCATGTTTGAGCATGTATGAAATTAGTTTCAGTCCAACGCTTGCAAATCATTCAATTCAGGCGTATAATAAGTCCCATTGATTAACCCGCCTATTCCCCTTCTTTAGGAATCGATCATAACCCCCGATTCCGCCGTTTCTTGTTTCCCTTTTGATGAGACTGGCCTTAAAGCAATTCTGATTCACGCTGGCGCGGTCATTGGAGCCGCAAGGACGGAAGAGAGGTAGGGCTTCCGTTGTTTTGGAATGCGCAGTACGTAGAGAGCAGGACCAAACAAGCAGTTGCAGATGGAAAAGAAGCAGGAATGCAGTCGTTCTCCCGGGCCAAGCGCCGATCACCCGGTTGAATGGGTCAATCATAGACACGGAGGCAGCAAGCTCCGTACATCAGGAACCGGCATGCCGGTAAGCCGCATGAGGCGCAAGCAAATCAAATAGAAGGCCCTCCGCCTGAGCCCGCAAGGGGCCGGGAAGAGGGCCTTCGTCCATTTTCGGCTGCCGCTTTCAGTTATGCACAGCGTTATCCACAGCCCTGAATAAGTTGTCAGGCAATTCTGTATTGGAATTCAATTCAGACGCCGCATTGCACTTGGATCTCTGGATCGGCAATGAAACAAGAACGGAGCTCCAAAAAAATTATCCTCATTATCCACATTGTCCACAAGGCTGCTATGAAAAAAATGTCCCCATTTTCTGCACAGCGTTTGTCCAGCAAGGAATTATCTGCAATGCACATGTCCACAAAGCAGTGGGCAACATCTTTCAGCAGCCGGAAGGCAGGCATAGCCGTCCTGCCTTCCCCATTTCTTCCGCTTCTGACCGCGGATCGATTCCGAGGCTAATTCACGCCGGCTTGTTTTCTCCCCGCTCCGCCCCGGCTCATCACGGCTGCATTGCATGCCGAGACGTAAGCCTGCGCCGCCGCCAGGACGATGTCGTCATGAACCGCCGTGCCGCGATAACGCTCGCCGTCCATCAGGACAGAGACGACGGCTTCTCCATGGGCATCCTCGCCTGTAGAGAGGGAATGCAGCTCCAGGTCCTCCAGCTCCGAGGCGGCGGGAATGCCTTGGCGGATGCAGGCGATAACGGCTTCCAGAGGGCCGTGTCCAGCCGACGTGTACGTATGCTCGCGGCCGTCCTGCTCCCTCAGCGTGACCGTCGCCATGCGCGTGCGCTGGCTGCCTGCCAGCACCTGCAGATCGACAAGCACATACGGATCCGGCTGGGTTTCGGTCTGCTCTCCGGCGATCCGGATCAGCTGCTCGTCGGTGACGATTTTCTGGGCGTCTGCCTTGGCCTTGAACGCCTCGTACACCTGCTCCAGCTGCCCGCTGTCCAGCTCGATGCCGAATTCCGCGAGCCGGTGCTTGATGGCATGCCGTCCGGAATGCTTGCCGAGCACGATCATGCTGCGCGGAATGCCCATCGTCTCGGGATCCATGATTTCATAGGTGTTCCGATTTTTGAGCAGGCCGTCCTGATGGATGCCCGATTCGTGCTGGAAGGCGTTGCGGCCGACGATCGGCTTGTTGAACGCGATCGGAAAATGCATCATCCGGCTGACGACGCGGGAAGTCTCGAAAATTTCCGCGCGATTGATGTTCGTGCCGACTCCAATGACCGGACCCCTCGTGTCCAAAATCATCGCCAGCTCCTCGACGGAGCAGTTGCCGGCCCGCTCGCCGATTCCGTTCACGGTCACCTCTACCTGGGAAGCGCCGGCCCGAATCGCCGCGAGGCTGTTCGCTGCCGCGAGGCCGAGGTCGTCATGGCAATGGGCGCTGTAGCGGACGCCCTCTCCGCCTCTTGCCCCCTGCCGTACAGCGGTGAACATCTTGGTGATCTCTTCGGGAAGCGCATATCCGAGCGTATCCGGCAGATTGATGATGGTGGCGCCGGACTCGATCGCCGCTTCGACCAGCTCGGTCAGAAAAGCCAGATCCGTGCGGGTCGCATCCATCGCCGAAAATTCAATCTCCTCGACGAACTGCTTGCCGTACGCCAGCACCTCCCGGGTTCGGGCGACGACCTGCTCCCTCGTCATCCGCAGCTGATGCTGCAGGTGGATGTCCGAGGAGCTGATGAAGATATGCAGACGGCGCCTTGCGGCATCGGCGGTCGCCTGGACGGCCGCATCGATGTCGCCGCGCACCGCGCGCGCGAAGCCCGCGATCTCCACCTGCTGCAGCTCCCTCGAGATCTGCTGGACGGCGGCGAATTCGCCGGGACTGGATACCGGGAAGCCCGGCTCGATGATGTCGACGCCAAGCTTCGCCAGCTGCCGGGCGATGATGATCTTCTTCTCCGGAGCGATCGCGGCTCCCGGCGATTGCTCCCCGTCTCTCAACGTCGTATCGAATATATGGATCGTTCTGTTTCCGGCTGCGTTCATCATTTGAAATCCCTCCGAATTTGGTTTGGTCGACATGCAAAAAGCCCGCCGTCCCTCGCGGAAGAAAGAACCTATCGTTCTGTCTTCCGCAAGAGACGGCGGGCTGAAAAAAGGCCTCGCCGCGGTACCACTCTTGTTGCCCGTCCTTGCCGCGGCAGCCTGATCAGATGCAGCGGCAGGAGCGGACCCGCTCATGCTCGCCCGCGCGCCGAACTCCATGACGAAGTCCAGCCGCAGGCGGCATCCCGATGACGGGGGACAGCCGTAACCGGGTACCGGCTCGGCCGCAGCGGCCTTGCCCTCCCCGATTCCGCTCCCAGGCGAGTTCGGATCGGCCCTTCGGCTGCGTCGCACCTTGCCGCAGCTCTCTGAAGGTTCCGGACCGGTCCTACTGCTCCTGATCCTAGCGTTTGAACCTATTCAAGTTAAGTTGTCGATTGATTTGCCCTGCCAGATGGATGCCAAAAAGCCTGCCGTCTCTATGCAAGAGACGACAGGCTATGCCCGCGCGGTACCACTCTCGTTGACGCCGCCATGAACGGCGTCCCCTTGATTGCGATTCAGCGCCGTCCGGACGGCGTTGAATCGCAAAGCCGATGACGGGGCCAGCCGTAATGCCCTGCGGCCGCGTCCGAAGCCTCTCCGCCTCAAGGGCGTCCGGCTTCGGAACATGGCGTGACCGTTCAGGCATTCCGCTCCCAGGAGAGCTTCAGACGTCCATCGGCTGCGTCGCACCTCACCGCAGCTCTCTGCCGGCATCCCTCTCGGGCATGCCCTTCCCGGACGTTCCTACTGTTCCTGTTCACAGCGTTTACACTCTATGGCTGCTCAGCAGCAGCATCCAACTGTTGAACTGAGTATATCGACGGCGGCCCCAGCTGTCAAGCTGGGAATCGGAACATAGGCTCCATCTTTCTTTTCGCGGCTTGACGGGGAAATCGGTTTGGTCCGCTGATTTCCGGCATCGGCACGAACATCCCCATCGTCCGTCGGCCGCCGGAAGGGCATGACGGAGCATGGCGCCCTCCCTGTCCGGGGTGACCGGGCAGGGAGGCTATGGTAGAATAGGACCCACACCGGAAATGGATGCAACATGTTCCAGTCTTTTGCCGTCATAGATTCCATTCAGCAATACCGCAATGATCAAGAGGTGATTCCAGCATGAACCAAGACACGCCGGCCGTCTATTCGCGAATGGAAGCGGCCGTTCCCCGACGCACTGCCCGCAGGTCCCCCGTTCCGTTTCTGATCGCCTGGCTCCTCATTACGGCTGCAGGCATAGCCGGAGCCTGGTTTTATACGCAGCACTTGCAGCAGCAGATGTCCTTGCAGATCCAGCAGCAGACCGACATGCAGATCGCCGAGCTCCAAGCCAGGTACGACGAGAAGCTGGACAAGCTGGAATCGGGCTACCAGACCGAGCTCGCCGCCTTGAACAGCAAGGTTCAGAGCCTCAATGAGCTGCTCGCCTTCACCCGCGACAACGCCAGCGACAAGACCGACAACAGCAACAAGCTGTTCACCCAGCTGAGCGAAGTCCAAAAACAGCTCGACGAGCTGAAGAAAAACCTGGATGTGCTGAAATAATGCGGGGCGTCGACGTGCGCGTCATCAATCGGCGCATGCTGCTCATGACCGCCCCATTCCTCGGCGCGCTTCTGTTCCTGCTGCTGCATCAGCCTGAGGTGAGGCTTCCCGGCTCGGCGGCCCCTGTTCCCGCAGCGCCCAAGGATACTTCCGGACAAGTGCAGGCTATCGGGACCGGATTCGATCAGGCCAAGACCAGCGCCGTGCATACGGCCGGCTCCATCCAGAAAGCCGCTGCGCTGTACAGCCAGTCCAGTCAGCGGATGAACGCCATTGCAGGCATGGCGCGATCCCAGAGCGGCCGTCCGCTCGCCGTCTACGACCGCCGCATCAGCATTCCGCTCGGAAGTCCGTCGGAGACGATCCAGACGGACAAGCTGACCGCCCAGCTGTATTTCATCAAAGCCCAGAACTTCAACGGCTACGCGCTCAAAGTGAGGCTCAAGCAGGAGGGAGCGATGAAGCTGGCGATCGGCGGAGACAAGCCGGGCCGGGCGGAGACGACGCTCGCAGCGGTCAAGCGCTACAATGCCGTCGCCGGCATCAATGCCGGCGGATTCGCCGACGACGGCTCCGGCCGCCGGTACCCGCTGAGCACGACCGTCATGGAAGGGAAATACATCGGCGGATTCGAGCCGTCCTACAAGGATTTGTTCTTCGTCGGTCTGAACAAGGAGCGCAAGCTAATCGGCGGAAAGTATTCCAGCCGCGAACAGCTGGACCGGGAAAACCCCGAATTCGGCGTCTCGTTCGTCCCTGTCCTGATGAAAGGCGGCATCGCCCAGCCGATTCCGCTGAAGTGGCAGCTGAGCCCGCTGCGGGCGCCCCGAACCGTCGTCGCCAACTACAAGGACGACCAGCTCCTGTTCATCGTCGTCGACGGCTACAATGAAGCCGGCAGCTCCGGGGCGACGCTCGGCGAGATGCAGATCCTGCTCTCCCGGTTCAAGGCCGTGGACGGCTACAATCTGGACGGCGGCGGCTCCTCGACGCTCGTTTTCAACGGCCGCATCGTCAACCATCCGTCGGACAAGAAGCTCCGTCCGCTTGCGACGAATTTCCTTTTCTTCTCTTGAACCGCAAAGGGGCAGCCGCCAAGTCATTCACTGACTTGGCGGCTGCCCCTTTTTCATGATTGCAAAGCAAGTTATTCGGCCGGAATCGCAGGCCTGGCCTCGCGGACGGACCACTCCTCGAGCGACAGGCCGGGATCGGCCTTCAGATCAAAGCCGGTGAACTGGCTCCGCGTCCATTTCAGATGGGCGGCGGCTCCGATCATCGCGGCGTTGTCCGTGCAAAGCGATTGCGGAGGAATGAGCAGCGGCAGCCGCTCCGCCGCGCACAGTTCTTCCAGCCGGCTGCGCAGGCCGCGGTTGGCGGCGACGCCGCCGCACAGGAGCAGCTGCCGCGCTCCGAACTGCTTGGCGGCACGGATAGCCTTCACCGTCAGCACTTCGATGACGGATTCCTGGAAGCCGCGCGCAAGCGCAGGCACATCAAGCTCCAGCCCTTTCATCCGGGACTGGTTGATGGCTGCGAGCACGGCGGATTTCAAGCCGCTGAAGCTGAAATCGTAGGAGCCCGGCTCCAGCCAGGAGCGCGGCAGCTCGGCCGCATGCTCCGCCGCCGCTGCCTGCCGGTCGATATGAGGGCCGCCGGGATAAGGAAACTTCAACGCCCGGGCGACCTTGTCGTAGGCCTCGCCGACCGCGTCGTCCCGCGTGCGGCCGACAATGCGGAAGACGCCCTCCTCCTCCAGCATGACGAGCTCGGTATGGCCGCCGGATACGACCAGCGCCAGGCATGGATATTGAATCTCGTGCACGAGAGCATTGGCGTAGATATGCCCGGCGATATGATGGGTGCCGATAAGCGGCACGTCCAGCGCCATCGCGAGGCTCATCCCGGACACGATGCCGACGAGCAACGCGCCGACAAGTCCCGGTCCCTGGGTGACGGCAATGGCGGACAGATCCTTCGCCTCGATGCCGGCTTCGGAGATCGCCTGCTCGATAATCAGCGTGATGACCTCGACATGCTTGCGGGAGGCGACCTCCGGCACGACGCCGCCGAACTGGCGATGCGTTTCGATCTGGCTGGAGACGATGTTGGAGAGAATTTCGCGTCCGCCGCGAATGACGGCAGCCGAAGTCTCGTCGCAGCTGGTCTCAATGGCTAGAATAAGTTCTTCTTCCCTGTTCAACTGTGCGTTCATTGGGCTCGTCCCTCCGCTTGCGCCTGCCCAAGCTCCGCCCACATGATCAAGGCGTCCTCGTTGTTGTCGGAATAATAGCCCGGACGAATGCCGGACGGCTCGAAGCCGAATTTGCGATACAGCGACTGCGCCACCTCGTTGGTTACCCGAACCTCCAGCGTCATGCGGACGGCTCCGAAAAAGACCGCGAGCTTCTTCAGCTCGGACAGCAGCCGCGCTCCCAGCTTGCGCCCCCGGAACTCCCGGCTTACTGCGATGTTGGTCACATGAGCCTCGTCCATGATCAGCCACATGCCGCCGTAGCCGATGATTTCTCCATGCAGCGTCATGACCATGTACCGCGCGAAATGGTTATGTGTCAGCTCGTTGACGAAAGCATCGGAGGTCCACGGAGAAGTGAACGCTTCATGCTCGATGGCGATGATGGACGGGATGTCGTCGAGCTTCATCGAACGGAACACCAGGTCATCCTCGCCGGATGCAGCGTGAAGCTGCATGACGTCGTAATCCGCCATCGTTTTACGCCTCCCCGGGTTTCTCCAATAATTTAGCTTCCGCTTCAGCCAATTGCGTGTAGTTTGGAACAAATGCGTGCGCGTCATCCGCTTCACCTCCGGCTAGCCGCCTGCTTCCAAGCCAGGCTGCGCTGCGGCCTTCCATGACATGAGGCTGCCTTGCGACAGCAGGAGCTCCGCCGGGCAGGCCCGCTAGGAGGGACTCCAGCAGCGAGATGGATCCCTCCTGCTTTTCCAGGTCTCCCGTAAAGACAATCCGTTCCGGCCTCTCCGCGGCATTCGTAATCTCCAGCCGCTCATAAAGCCTGCGCGCCCAATCCGAAGCGAGCCGGATGGCGTCCGTTTCCAGGCGCTGCCAGCCCTCCCTGCCGGAAGCGGCAAAGAGAGCCGTATAGGCTTGTCCTCTCCGGGCGTCGATCAGGGGAACGGCCCAAGACGCTACAACCGCATCAGCGCCCGCCTGCACAGTACGGCGCTGAT
>Ga0194137_10000662_pt1 | contig 22213 bp, 17 predicted proteins | sample TARM_MetaG_T3_14_FD_134025 | JGI IMG/M metagenome (GOLD analysis project Ga0194137, IMG submission 134025) | Freshwater microbial communities from Pennsylvania, USA, analyzing microbe dynamics in response to fracking - TARM_MetaG_T3_14 (version 2) | ecosystem: Environmental > Aquatic >... | reverse complement strand
GAGCGCATGGAAGGAACCCGCTGCCCCGGACCGGCATGGCCTGACTTGACAGAGGAGGAATTCAATGACAAATGGGATGGAATCGATGACGGCCAAGCCGGGCATCAAACGGGAACGATGGCAGGAGATGGGCGATGAACAGCTGGTGACGGCTTGCATCGGGCCCTTGCTCGCACGGCTCCGCGGAGCTTCTGAAAGCGATAAAACAGCCGCCTATCGCAGCCTTTCCCCGGAAAGGCAGGATCTCTTCATGCTGCGGGTGCTCGACGGCCATGCCCGCGGCTCGGCCTGGGAGTATTATGCCTGGACCGGGCTGCTGCTTCAGTCGCCGGATCAGTGGGCCGCCATTCTGGCGGCGCTGAGGCGGATCGGATCGCTCGAGCTGCTGGAAGCGCTCGCGGATACGGCGGCGGTGCATCGCAAGCGGCTTGGCCAAGATGCAGCCGGCGCCGACGCATCCGAGCTCCATGAAAAAGCCGAAGGGCCGTCTCTACCTCCCCCCGAAGCCAAAGCATCGGATCTCGACAACGATCCGGAGCTGGCTGCGGAAATCGCCGGTCTTTATGAGCTGTACCGCTCCCTTGTTCCCGAAGCCTACAAGCTGGCTGCGGAATCAATCCGCCGCGAGCCGCAGGCTTATCTGTCCCATGAGCTCAGCTGAAGCGTCTTGAATAGATCATCGCCCCTTCGCCCATTCTACCGAGTGGAAGGAGGGGGCCATATGAGCACAGCTAAAAACCGCCGGGAAAGCAATTGGAAGCAGCGCAAGCAAAACCAGCAGCCGCACGGCAAAATCAAGTCGCTCGAGGAATATGCCGACGAGCTCGGCGTTACTCCGGCTGAAGGCGTGTCTTCGTCTCAGCGACCGACCCCGTAAGGTCCCCTTGTCCAGCCTGCGCCGCCCTCTATGGCAGCGCAGGTTTTTCGTGCTAGAATAGGCTTAAAGCTGCCGGAGCGCCGGAACCCGAAAGGAAGACGACCCATGAACGACACGCTGCTGTCCTATACGCTCACCGATGCTTCGCTGGACGATCTCCCCGACATCGTCGCCATTTACAACACGACCATACCGGGAAGGATGGTGACGGCGGACCTCGAGCCGATCTCGACCGACGCCCGCATCCAGTGGTTTCACGAGCACTCGGCGGAGCGCCGTCCGCTGTGGGTGCTGAAGGACGGCGACCATATCGTCGCCTGGCTGAGCTTCCAGTCCTTCCATCCGCGCGCCGCTTATGACGGCACTGCCGAGATCAGCATCTACCTGTCCGAGGCTCTCCGCGGCCAAGGAATCGGAGGCCTGCTCCTGCAGAAAGCTATGGAAGCGTGCCCGGCGATCGGCGTCCATACGCTGGTCGGTCTCGTCTTTGGGCATAACGAGCCGAGCCTGCGCCTGTTCGAAAAGCATGGCTTCGGACAGTGGGGACGCCTGCCGGATGTCGCCATCCTGGACGGAATCAGCCGCGACCTCGTGTACGTCGGCCGCAAGGTTTGACGAGCGGAGCCTCGGCAAGCGGCTGCTTGCTCGACAATCCCGCCGTCCTTTCTCCTCATCGGCAATCATTTTCCAATCAAAAAGCCGCCTGGAACGGAGCGACCTTTAAAGGTCCCTTCATTTCCAGGCGGCTTGTTTCATTGACCGCCAGCTGCTGCGATCCGGACCACCTTGCGCCCTTCGGAGCGTCCGGCAATCAAAGCCTGAGCCGCTTCAGCAACATCGTTCAGCTCCACCTCGCGGATGAGACGCTCCAGGCCGCGGGGCTTCAGATCTCCCGCCATCCGCTTCCATAGCCTGGTCCGCAGCTCCTGCGGCGCCCACACCGAATCGATGCCGCAAAGCTGAACTCCCCGCAGGATGAACGGGAAGACACTTCCGGTCAGCTCCGAGCCCCCCGTCAAGCCGCAGCAGGCGGCTGTTCCGCCGTATTGGATCCGGCTCAGCACATTCGTCAGCATCGCTCCGCCTACGCAGTCGACCGCTCCCGCCCACCGCTGCTTGTCCAGCGGCCGCTGCTCTGCCGGCAGCAGCTCCTCGCGGGCCAGTATCCGGGCTGCTCCGAGCTCCCTCAGCAATTCGGCCGCTTCCGGCTTGCCGGAGACGGCCTCGACTTCGTAGCCGAGCCCCGCCAGCATGGAGACGGCGAGCGTGCCGACGCCGCCGCTGGCCCCGGTCACGACGACCGGACCGCTGCCCGGCTTCACGCCTCCGTCCTCCAGCTTCTGGATGGACATCGCAGCCGTCAATCCTGCTGTCCCGAGAGCCATTGCTTCGCGCGTGGTGAGCCCCTTCGGCAGCGGCACCGCCCACTCCGCCGGTATGCGGGCGTATTCGGAATACCCGCCATGCTGGCTCACGCCGAAGCCATGGCCGGTGACAATGACCTTTGTTCCGGGCGGCAGCCTGCGTTCGGAGCTTTTCTCCACGACGCCTGCCGCGTCGATTCCGGGAATCAGGGGATAACGGCTGACGATCCGGCCGTCGGGCTCAAGGGCGAGCGCATCCTTATAGTTGATGCTGGAGTAAGCTACCCGGATCAGCAAGTCCCCTTCCGGCAGCTTCGCCTCCTCCATCGTCTGCACGGCCGCCTCCACGTCTTCATCCTGCTTGTCCACGATCAGCGATCTGAATTGAAGCATGACGTCCCCTCCCTGGAATATGAGTTCACTTACGATAAGGCCATTGAAAAAGTTGTCGCTGCGTGCGCGGATCGTTCTTCCGATCGCTGTTGTCCCCGTATTTCTCTGATTCTTACCGTTTTTACGGTTGAAATCCGGTGACAAAGGCGAGCGCATTCGCTTCTCCAGAATCGATTCCTCACCCTCCGCTTGTTTTTCAGTGGCCTCCTTCCGATTACCCTTATTTTCCTCCCGCAGCCGCATCGGGTCAAGACTAGCCTCCTCCTGTAGAGGGTAGCCCGAAAAGCCCGGGTTGCCCCAGGCCTCCATTCAATCGTTTGGATGGAAAACAACCCGATTGCGGCCGTCTTTCTTCGCTTGATACAGGCACCGGTCGGCTTCGCCGTACAAAAGCTGGAAGAGGTTGTCCCCATTCATCGGCTTCAGCTCCGTCGATGCTCCGCCGATGCTCACCGTCAGCCGGATTTGCCTCCCGTCATCGGCATGCACCTCGGCCGCCATGACAGCCGCTCGGATGCGCTCGGCAATCCGCTCCGCTTCCTTGGCTCCGGCGCCAGGCACCGCGACCGCGAATTCCTCCCCGCCGATTCTCCCGAACATCGCGTTGCCGTCCACGGCGCTCTGGGCCGCTTCAGCGAATGTCTGCAGCGCCAGATCTCCGTTCTGATGGCCGAAACGGTCGTTGATTCCTTTGAACAGATCCAAATCCATGATGAGCAGGCTGTACGGCCGGTCGTTCTCGGCGCACAGCGTGAGATGCCGCTGCGCCCGTTCGATGAAGCCGGTGCGGTTGTACAATCCCGTAAGACCGTCTATCGCCGCTCTCCGGCGCAAATCCTTCTCGACCTTCTTGGATTCCGATATATCGCTGATGACGCTCAGCGTTCCATAGAAGTCTCCCCGCCCCGATACGAGCGGAGTGACATTCACCTCCAGCCAGATATCCTCGGATCCCGGCCGCCTGAAGCGCAGCCTCACCTCGGATTCGATCCGGCGCTCATGAGCTTCCGACCATGCACCGGCATCCGGGATCAGCTGGCCGAGCAGCAGTCCGCGCCAGTCGCCTCCTGGCGTTCCGCCCGCTTTGGCGATGAGCCGCGAGGCGGAAGCGTTATGATCCATCACCCTCTGACGGGTATCGAGCACCACGATGCCGTCCTTCATGATCTCGAACAGCTTGTTCCGGGCGATGGGAACGACATGAAGAACCTGATAGCGATAGAAGCTCCAGAAGATCAGCAGACAGGCCGGAAACGTGGAGAAAACCAGCGCGCCAATAATGCCTTGCGCCAAGGCCGGATTAGCCAGCCTCACATTAATGGATACAAGAGGAATGAGCACCGCTCCGATCAAGCCCAGGAGCCGGCGCCGGTCTGTGCCGGCAGCTGTCAGCCAGGTGCGGAAAAGCACGGCGATGCCGAGAACTTGGCTGGCCGAGCTGTAGGAGATGAACATGGAGCTGAGAGCCGTCCTCTCGATATCCAGCATGCCGTCGGCGCCGATCCTCACCGATGCGCGCATGAGATGGTGATAGTCATTGGTGAAAATGAGCAAAATCGCCGCGATTGGAACCAGGGATGCATAGATGATGGGACGGATTCGTACCAACCGCTCATGCCCCGAATGGGCCAAAGCCAGGAACAAGCTGAGCACGGGATAAATGAACACTGAAATTTGCGAGATATTGCGCCATAAAACTTTGGTCTGCAGCTCCGGCATGACGTATTGCATCAGCGAGGCGAAGCTGAGCACCGCGGAAAGCGCCAGCATGGCGATATATATGGAAGTGCCGGGTACCCGTCTATACGGCGTAACCAGCAGGATAAGCGCGATTGGAACGCACGCGGCGACCAGGTATGTCCAGGTCATAAGCATAGATGTACTAACCCCCTGGTCGAATTATAGCAGATAATGGAGGAAATAGAAGTTCGAGATGGGATCTCAGACCTATGTATATATGGAGCGAGGCCTATTTTATTATCCTCTGTTATTATGAGATAACTTTAAGAAAGAAGTAGAGAGCGCATACAGAAGTGTCTGCATCAATTAAATGCTTTAACGCATTAATTCAATAACTAATTGCAGATTTATTCGGGCAACGTTAAAATAAACTTAAATTCTTGTTAATTATTACTAGACAAAGAAGATTTGGAGAAGTATTCTTTTATCACACGCGAGAGATGATAGGTTCCTTGTCGAATTATGTCACGTTATCTTTCATTTTTCGTAACGCCTTCCACATGGAAGGCCACCACACTTATAGAAAGAAGGTACCTGCTTGCAGAAGTCTCGCCGCAAAGTCATTCTGACCGCTTTGTCCACCACGCTGTCTGCCGCGCTGCTGCTTCAGCCGCTCGTGGCCCAAGCCGCTGCATCGCCTGTATCCTCTGGTATTCTGGCCAAAAGCCTGACCAAAGGAATCGACGCCATGATCTCTTCCCGCCTGGACACCTCGTCCAGCAAGCCTGTCAAAGTCATTGTCCAGCTGGATGGAGCGACGATCGCCGAGGGCAAATACGCCGCAAAAATGGGCGTCAAATCCCTCAGCTCCGAAGCGACCGAGAGCGCGATCAGCCGCCAGCAATCCGGTGTCATCGCCTCTGCCAAGAAAAGCGGGATCGATCTTAAGGTCACCTACCAGTTCGATACGGTGCTGAACGGAATGGAGGTCGAGCTTCCGGCCAATCAGATTCCTGCTCTTGCCCAGATTGCAGGAGTGAAATCGATCTATGAGAACCGCACTTATTATTCCGTTCCGACGACAAGCTCCCCTACCGCAACTGAAACGACATACAAGTTTGACATCAATCCGCTCAAGCAGATCGGCGTTCCCGAGGCTTGGGATGCCGGCCTGACGGGCAAAGGCATCAAAGTCGGCGTCATCGACACCGGTGTGGACTACCTTCATCCGGACCTGAAAAACGCCTACAAAGGCGGCCATGATTCCTACTTCAACACGGATGATCCTTATGAGGAGTCCCCGGACGAAAAAACCGGCAATAAAGGCACCTCCCACGGAACGCATGTGTCCGGCACGATCGCTGCCCGCGCAGAGAACGACTCCGATGTCATCCATAAAGGCGTGGCCTACGAGTCGGATCTGTATGTCTACAAGGTACTCGGCTTCAACAAAGAAACCGGCCGCTCTTCCGGCTCCTCGGCGCAGGTCATCGACGGAATCGAGCATGCCGTGCAGGACGGAATGGATGTCATCAACCTGTCTCTAGGTTCCGATGATGCCAAGGACGCATTTACTCCCGACTCTATCGCAATCAACAACGCGGTCCTGGCCGGCGTCGTAGCTGTCGTGGCTAACGGCAACAATGCCGTTGAATCAGAGCAATACTACTACTCCATGGGCTCCCCCGCTTCCAGCCAGCTGGCTATTTCCGTTGGAGCAGCCACCAGCCCAAGCAACCATTACGGAGCATCGGTCAGCGCTTCGGTCTACAACTCCGCCGGCACGGTTGCGGGCAGCGTGTATACCAACAACGCCCTGAACGTCATGGGCTGGTATACCGGCAAAGAAGACTTCGCCTCCTTGATTGGAAGCGAGGAGCAGGCAGCCGTTTACGCCAATCTCGGAGCCGAGGCGGATTACAAAGGCCTCGACGTAAAAGATAAAATCGTCTTCGTTTCCCGTGGCACGCTGGCGTTTGTCGACAAAATTGCCATCGCCAAGGAGCATCAAGCCAAGGCTATCGTCATCTTCAACGGCAATGCGCTGACAACCGATGCGAATACGGCCAATCTGAGCGAAAGCATTGCGGGACGCGATTCCTGGATCGGCCCGACGGCTTATCTGGGCGACAGCCTGCAATTCATTCCTGCTTTTGATCTCGAAGGATCCAAAGGACGCGCGCTGGCTCGCTTCTTGAAAGCCAACCAAGGCGCCAGCCTCAAGCTCGCATTTGATTCCATCTATCCAAAAACGGTGGATCAAGGCGACCATATGGCCGACTTCAGCTCGCGCGGCCCGAACTCGGACGGCATTCTCGGCATCAAGCCGGACTTCTCCGCCCCGGGCGTGAACATCTTGTCCACTTGGCCGGCATACGGCAAGACGAATCCTGAAGCCAGCTATGCGGAAGCCTACAATCGCATCAGCGGCACCAGCATGGCGACGCCGCATGTTGCCGGGCTCGCTGCCCTGCTCCAGCAGGAGCATCCGGATTGGACTCCATTCGAAATCCGCGCGGCACTCGCCAATACGGCTGATCCGATCTCCGACGCGGAAGGTACCTTGTACGATGTGTATTCCCAAGGAGCAGGACGCGTGAACATCGCGGAAGCGATCAAAACTCCTGCCGTTCTGCAAACGGTGGAGCAGCTTGTTCTCTATGACAAAGAGATGAACCCTGTTCCGACGACGAACTACGGCGACAACGCCAGCTTTGGAGTCATGAAGGCAGGCAGCGATTTCAAGACGATCAATCTGCAGGTCAACAACACCTCCGATGCAGCGGTTACTTACAACGCCACCTACTCGCTTAATAGCGAAGTAACTGGCGATCCTTATTCGGATAAACCGGTCAATACTCCGGACAACAGCAAAATCAAAGTGTCGCTGGATGGTCTCGTCAATGGCACCATTTCCGCCAGCGCAGGAAGCAAATCCGCTTTCTCTCTGAGCGTAGCTCCTCAAGACGATGCGCCCGAAGGCGTCTACGAGGGACAAGTTGTCCTGACGGCTGCAGGCCTGCCGACACTTCATATCCCGTTCGTCGTCCATGTCGGCGATCAGAAGCCGGATACCGGCTACGGCATCCAGGATCTGACGCTGTCGACTCGCCAGCTCTCCCCTAACGGAGACGGCATCAACGACTTCATGGACATCTCGTTCCGCCTTGCTGCGCAAGGCATGAACTATTACGAAATCACCATCAACGACATCAATGACGATACAGTCGGTTATGTTACGTATACCGACGCTTATTCATCCGGTTCCGTCCTCGACTCCAAGGTCTATACAAGCCGCTTCGACGGCACGTACAAGATCGATGACGAGAAAGGAAACACAACGACCGCACAGCTGAAGGACGGCCAGTACGGCATCAACGTTGCCGCATACAAGATCGTCAAAGGCAAAATCGCTGCCCAAACGATCGGCTACCTTCCGTTCTCCGTAGCCCGTACGTCGACCGGCCCGATCTTCTTCCCGGGCACAGGAGCTGCTCCCGCTCCATCGCCAACCCCTGCTCCATCGGATGCAACGGCTTCCCTGAAGGCTGTCGTTGGTCAAGGCCAACAGCAGGTCGCCGTTAAATCCGCGACCGCGTCCGAAGCTTCCGCAACGGTGACTGCAGTTACCTACGCGGATCTGCAAGCCGCAATCGGTACCGGTACGACCAAGCTGGCTCTTGTCGTCAGCGCAGCTGCCGAAGCCGGCAAAGCTTCCAAGCTGAGCCTGCCTGCCGATCAAGTTCAACTGCTGTCCACTGCTCCAGCAGGCAGCTCGCTCTACTTGACGACAGGCACAGAGACGCTTGAGCTTCCGCTCTCGCTCCTGAAATCGGTACCGGCAGGAAGCGGCCTTGAGCTTATCATCCAAAAGGCTGCCGACTCCAAATTTGCAACAGCTAGCGTCGTTGGCACTCCGGTTACGTTCCAAGTGAACGTTGTAACCGGTTCTGTATCCAAAGAAATTAGCGTACCTGCTTCGACCTTCATCAAACGCTCGTTCACGCTGGACAAAGGCGTATCGGCTGACAAAGCCGGCGTCCTGTTCCTCGAGAACGGCAAGGAAGCACCGGCTCCAGCCGTATTCGCTGCCAATGAAGACGGAACGACGACTGTTGTCGTGAACCGCCCTGGCTTCTCCACCTATGCCGTGGCCAAGAAAGCCGTCGCGTTCAACGACATCTCGGCTTCGTGGGCTCAGAGCCGCATCCAGGCTCTGGCTGAGAAGCTGCTGATCAACGGCACGTCTGCGACGAAGTTCTCGCCGAAGTCCTCCGTCACACGCGCTGAATTCGCTGCAATGCTGACGCGCGGCCTCGGCCTCAGCACGACGTCCTCTGCTCCATTCACCGACCTCAAATCCGGCGCATGGTACAGTGATGCTGTAAATGCTGCTTATGCAGCCGGCCTGATTAACGGCTACAACGACGGCACCTTCCGTCCGGACGGCATCATCAGCCGCCAGGAACTGTCCGTCATGCTGGCCAAAGCCTCCACTCTGCTTGATATCAAAGCAACCGGCGGCAAAATCAGCACCTATGGCGACGCTGCAAGCTTCGGCGCCTTTGCGAAGGACAGCATTGCCTTTGTAACGGCGGCAGGTCTCATGGAAGGCTCCTCGGCGAACGGTTCCACCGTGTTCCAGCCGGCAGCTCCTACGACCCGCGAAGCGGCCGCAACCGTCATCTACAAGCTGCTTCAAGGCGGCAAGCTGATCTAAATCCAGCTCTTCCCGGCACCTGATCCCCCACGGGATCAGGTGTTTTTTTCTGTCCGGAAATAAATTCCTTCGTCATCGGCCTGCTCATTCCTTACACCGCTCCCGAGTTGGCCAGCGACGAAGTCCGCATGAGTCCGTTCACGATCGTATTCGAGAAGGCAGGCCTCAGCATCGCAGCATCCGTCATGAACGCTGTCATCCTGACCTCGGTGCTCTCGGCCGGCAACTCCGGCCTGTACGCCTCGACCCGCATGCTGTGGGTGCTGGCCAAGGAGGGCAAAGCTCTTCGCTGGCTGGCTCGCCTTAACCGTCGCGGCGTCCCCTTCGCCGCTCTGCTTGTGACGAGCGCCTTCGGCCTACTCGCGTTCCTCGCATCCCTGTTCGGCGACGGCGTCGTCTACGTCTGGCTGCTCAACGCATCGGGCATGTCCGGGTTCATCGTCTGGCTCGGCATCGCGGTGAGCCATTACCGCTTTCGGCGCGCCTGGAAGGCCCAAAGCCGCTCGCTCGACGAGCTGCCTTACCGGGCCAAATGGTATCCATTCGGCCCGGTTCTCGCCATGATTCTCTGCATCGCCGTCATCGGCGGCCAATTCGTCGGCGGCATCGAGGACGGGAAAGTCGACTGGGCGTTCATCGCCGCCTCCTACTTCGGCTTGCCGCTGTTCCTAGCCATCTGGCTGGGGCATAAGTGGAAACATAAGACCAAGCTCCTCAAGCTGGAGGAATGCGACCTGACACCAAGGCAGGAATAAACGAAGAGAGCGCCCCATCATGGAGCGCTCTCTTTCATTTTGTCCTATAATAAGAAATCAAATTATACGTCAATCCGAATCCAAACCAAGAGATATAAATGAGGCTATTGCCGGCGAGTGGATGAAAGTCGGGGTCCTGTACAAAATGAATTGTCCTGTAATAGAAGGAAAGATAGAAACCGTAGAGCAGAACAGGCGTCACCCACAAACTCAACGAAGTCCAGGTGAAGAATCGTTTCCTTTTCATTTCTTTCCTCCAGGGAAAGCTGTAATCCAAGCATTCCGCCCTCATCTATTCCTTCTATATCCGTATCATCCTGCACCCGCTATTTTTGGCTGTAGATTCCTACCGGTTGTCTACTTTCTCCGGATACAGATCCAGGTTCATCATGCGGTATTCCGCCATCTGCTCGTATTTCGTGCCCGGCTTGCCCCAGTTGCAGTAGGGATCGATGGAAATGCCGCCGCGCGGAGTGAACTTGCCCCATACTTCGATGTAGCGGGGCTCCATCAGCTTGATGAGGTCGTTCATGATGATGTTCATGCAATCCTCGTGGAAGTCGCCGTGATTGCGGAAGCTGAACAGATACAGCTTGAGCGATTTGCTCTCGACCATCAGCTTGTCGGGAATGTAGGCGATATAGATTGTAGCAAAATCCGGCTGTCCCGTCATCGGGCATAGGCTCGTGAACTCGGGGCAGTTGAATTTGACGCGGTAATCCCGGTCCGGATGTTTGTTGACGAAGCTCTCCAGCACCTCCGGGGCATACGTGGAAGGGTACTTCGTCCCTTGATTGCCCAGCAGCGTGACGCCGTTCAATTCGGCTTGCGAGCGTCCTTGTTGTTCGTTCATGGATTATCTTCCTTTCTGGATTTCAATTGATCTGCTATGTCTGTGCGGTCTGCTATGGCGGCCTTCTAGTCTTCTTGTCTGCTTGAGGCCATGCTGTTGTGTGCATAGGTGCTGCGTTGTCGTATACATAGATGCTGCGTTGCTGTGTGCATAGATGCTGCGCTGTTGTGACGCAGGTGCTGCATTGTTGTACACATCGCTGCCGCGTTGTTCCGTACATGGATGTTTCCTTGCCGCTTGCAAAGGACTTCAACCCGTCTCCGCAATTCCTGCTGCCCGCCCTCAGCCCCGCGTACCTGCAACCTCTCTCTTCCTCAACGTTGAAAGGAGGATCCGGAGAGCTCCATTGCCGGAGCATTCCTGCGCCCCTATAATGAAGGGAACTGATTGTCCATTCCAAGACCATACCGGCAAGGAGCATCCCCATGAAAATCCGTATCGCCGCCGCGGCGGTCATCGCCGCGCTCGTTCTATCGGTCATCGTGTTTCTGATGCCGCCGTCCGAATCGTACAACGACCCGGATACGTTCTGGCATATCGAGGTCGGCAAGTCCATGCTGGAGGCCGGCAAGGTTCCGCATACCGCCATCCATACCTTTTACGGCGACGACAAGCTCCCTTATGTTCCGCATGAGGTCGGGTTCCAGGCCGTCATCGCGCTGCTGTACGATGCCTTCGGCTGGGCCGGCACCTACCTGCTTACCGCCGCCTGCATGATTCTGCTCGTGCTCGGCCTCTACCGCATGATGCTCGTCTCGCGCAAGGAGCTCGGCCTGCCGTCCCGGGGCCGCGAGCCGATCCTGATGCTGCTCCTGCTGCCTGTCATGTGGGGCATCTACGACATTTACTTCACGACCCGGCCGCAAATGATCTCCGCGTTTCTCATCGTCTGGTTCTTCGTTTTCCTGCGCGAATTCCAGATCAAGCCGGCAGCCCGCTACATGGTTCTGCTCCCGCTCATCTCGCTGCTGATCGCCAATTTCCACTCCGGCGTCTGGCCGGTCATCATCGTGTTCATGGGAATGGCGCTGCTGGAAAGCCTCGTTACCCGCAAGCTGCTGAACCGGCGCATCGGCTGGCGGTGGCTGGTCGTTGCGGTCACGGTCATCGGCGCCGGCTTCCTGAATGCGGCAGGACCGAAAAGCATCTTCTTCATCCTCACGGTGACGCACGGCAACTTCAACCTGCTCATCAACGAGTGGAAGGCCATCCAGTTCAACAGCATGGGCAATCTGGCCGCGACCTGCATGCTGCTGGCATTCGTCGCGCTGCTGCCGTTCTCGATCCACAAGCGGTTTTTCCGCTTCATCTTCATGATGGGCATCTTTTTCCTCGGCGTGTCCAACTACAAGTATCATTTCTTCATGTGGCTGTTCGTCCTGTACTTTGCCGCGGCCGTCATCGAGTCGGTTCCCGGGCTGCGCCGTTTCCGGCTCAGCCTCAGCGTGAAGCCGCTGATCATCGGTCTCGTACTGGGGCTCGGCGTGAACGTCGTCTACAACTTCCAGCATACGCCGCAGCCGAACTCCTACAAGTACCCGGTGAAGGAAATGGACTACATCCTGGAGCATTTCCAAGGCCCTGCGAGGCCCAAGGTCATGACGCTGTACGGCTCCTCCGGTTATGTCATGTTCCGCGGCGGCGACGTGCTGGCGGACGGGCGGCAGGATCCGTTCATTACGGACGCGACCAAAACCGTCTTCGGCTGGACCGCCTTCGAGCAGTCCATGTACGGCTTCCCGGTATACGTCACCGATCTTGTGGACGCCAACCATCCCGACTACGTCATCGTCACACGCAAAAACGCCTCCAGCCGCTTCTACACGACCTGGCTGAGCAAATACGGATCGCCGATCTATTCCGGCGACTACGGCTCCGTGTTCCAGGTGAACGGGAAAAAGCCGACCTGATGCCCGGCCGACCGAATGTGACTGCCGGCAAAGCCTGAATTTCCCGCATATCGCTTTGGGAGCTATGGCCTCGTCTTGCCGGAATGCCATCCTGCGGAATGAGCTCGACCCGGATTGAATCTGCAGTCTTTTCATGCCGCATCCCATGAACGAAAGCAACCCGAAAGCATCCATGCCCCCCTATCCTGGGGAGGGCATTTTTGCTCTGCCGGGGAGAAGGCTTCCTTCACTCCCTACCGCTAAACGCCCCGCTTGTTGCCCCAAAGCCACGCATGCAGCTGAGGCAGCACGCGTACCCGGCTCCACTCCGGATCGTCCATGACCATATCCACCAGCCGCTCGTATCGATCAGCCAAATAATTGCGGAGCGCCGCCGCATCCGGCTCCTCGAGCCGATCGTTGCCGGCTTGCAGGAACATCGGAATCTCCGGGAAGCGCCGATGAACCTCCTTCGCATAAGCGAGGTCCTCCGCGCTCATGACGACGACCTTCAACGACGGCAGCCGGCCGGCCTCCGCCAGTCTCGCCGCGATAGTCTCCAGTACCGTCCAATCCGTGTCCATCCCGGAACTAGGCGGCTTCGGCGACAGGGTGAGCTCGTCAATGTCCGCGAACCAGTCCTGCCAGCGGCTTCCTTGCGTCTCGAGGGCCACAAGCGCTCCGCGCGAATGCAAGAGGTCGATCAACCCGCCGAGAGGACGGAGCAGCGCCGGATTGCCGCCCGAGAGCGTGACGTGGCCGGGCGTCCTGCCGCCTGCCAGCCGTTCGAGCTCCCCGGCGATTTCTTCCGGCTCCATCCAGCGGATCTCGTCCTTCGCCGATCCGTCCCACGTAAAGGCGGAATCGCACCACGAGCAGCTGTAGTCGCAGCCAGCCGTCCGGACGAACATCGTCTTGACGCCGATGACCATGCCCTCGCCCTGCACAGTAGGTCCGAAAATCTCCAGCACCGGAATTCGTCCGCGAACGGAAGGCTTTGCCGCAGCGCTTGATGCTGCCAAGGCGGGCACCTGGGCCGCGATGCCTGAACCGGAAGGAGGCGCGGATGCAGCCTGCTCCTCCATGCCCGAACCGGCGTCCACGTCGGTTACACCCTGCTCCGCAATTCCCGAACCAGCGGCAGCTGCGGATGCTGCCTGCTCCTCGATGCCCGAACCGGCGCCAGGCGCAAATGCGCCCTGCCCCGCCGCTTCCTCTCGGCCGGCTCCGATCTGAGCCCCGCTCATCGGACGGCCTCGGGACGGTAGATGACGTAGCTGGACGGCGTTTCCCGCAGGAACACCTGCAGGCAGCGGGCGCCGTTGCCGCGCCGGTCCAGTTCTTCCTGCACCAGCTGCCATACCGTTCGCGCCACGACTTCGGTCGTCGGGAACGTCTCCGGATCGTCGGCAGCCTCCGAGCCGAACCGCTCGTCGTCGTTGAGCAGACGGTGGTCGAACCGGTCGCGGACAAGCCGTTTGACCTCGGAGAAATTGACAAGGAAGCCGCAGCCGTCCAGCTTGTCGCCGGCAACCGTCACATCGGCGTAATAGGTATGGCCGTGCACGCGGCTGCAGCTGCCCGCCTCTTCGGCGGGAATATAATGGGCCGCTGCAAAATGAAACTCCTTATGCAGCTCATATCGGAACGAATGGGGCGGAGACGGATAAAGGGTTTGCATTATCGGAGCTCACCGCCAGCATCCGTTCTTGCTTCATCCCGCATGCCTGCAGCGTTTGCTGCTCCGGCTTGCGCGCCAACGCCTGCTGCCGCTGCTGCGCGCCGAGTCAGATAACGCTCCAGGCCATTGCGGCGCAGCTTGCACGCCGGGCACTCCCCGCAGCCGTCGGCAGGCACGCCGTTGTAGCAGGTCAGCGTTTTTTCCCGGACGAATTCAAAGGCTCCCAGCTGATCCGACAGCTCCCATACCTGTTCCTTGTCCAGCCACATGAGCGGCGTCTCGATGACGAAATTCTCCTCCATCGCCAGATTGAGCGTCACGTTCAGCGACTGGATGAAGATGTTCCGGCAATCCGGATATCCGCTGAAGTCCGTCTCGCACACTCCGGTGACAAGCGTGTCCGCTCCGACCCCTTTGGCCAGGACGGCGGCGAACGACAGGAACATCAGGTTGCGTCCCGGCACGAACGTATTCGGGAGTCCTCCCGCTTCGGGAGCGTCCGCTACCGCGAGGTCCTCCCTCGTCAGCGAGCTCGGAGCAAGCTGTCCGAGCAGGCTCATGTCCAGCATATGGTGGCGGATGCCGAGTTCTGCCGCGATGGATGCGGCGCATTGGAGCTCCAGCGCATGGCGCTGTCCGTACCGGAAGGTGACGGCCTCCACTTCCTCATAGCGCTCCAGTGCCCAGAACAGGCAGGTCGTGCTGTCCTGGCCTCCGCTGAAAACGACGACCGCCTTGCCTTTTCTTTTTTCCAATCTCTTCATTTGCTTCAACTTCCCCTCTCCATGATGGCCGAAGAGAGAGCAGCGATTAACTCCATATCTCTGGATCCCGAGCTGTACGGCTCTGCCGCATCGAACAAGCGACGAGCGGCGGCGCGCCAAAGAAAACGGCGGAAAGCATGCCCCACATGACAGAGGCTGCTTTCCGCCGAACGCAAAACACACGGATCCCCCGCGGGAATCGTGCGCCTTGTAGTTTTTTATAGAGGGAGTTCGCGAACCTCTCCCGGGCATGGCCGGCCAGAGCCGCCTTCCCGGACTTCGTCTTCGGTTGTGTTTCTTGCCCAGCTAGCATACCACAGAGTAATCCGGGGCGCTACGCCTTGCAGCGGGTTCTTAAGGCTTCCTCCTCCGAGGGCGGGCATGGCGAAAGGCTGGGAAACGGGCAGACTTGTGCTATAATTAGCCCCATTCAAGCCATGCCGACGCCTGTCCAGGGCCGGGAAAGGAGAGGGCCATCCGTGAAGGCCGGGAGTTTCTACCGCACCTATATCCGCAACAACCTGTTCACCAAGCTGCTCGCCACCTTTTCGGCCATTGCGGTGCTGGCGATCGTGACCCTCTCCTATCTGCTCTACGCCGTCATGGCGGGCTCCATCGAACGCGACATTGTCGGCAACCAGCGGCGCGCCATGGAGAGCGTAAGCGGTTATCTGACCGCCAAAAACGATTCCGTCCAGCGCATGGTCTCCGACATTTACCAGGATACGGCCCTTTCGCAAAACGTATCGTACCTGCTGCAGCATCCATTCGCGGACTATTTCCGCTTCCGCATCGACCGCTATGCGGACGAGCCTCGCGCCGGCTTCGGCAACGCGCTGACTTATTTCGAGCGCAAGGCGGAAGGCGATGCCGACATCCGGCACCTGCTGCTGTACAGCTCCGGCGTCCAGTATCTGTACGCCTACCGGAGGGAGGGCAATCCGCAGCTGCTGCAGCTGAACTCGGCGCTGTCCTACATTCCCGACGCGATGGCGCTGGAAACGCCGCCGGTAAGCCTTCCAAGCCCCTGGGTCCGGTCCGGCCTCGGGCTGGAGGACAAGCGGCTGTACGCGGTCCGGTCCGCGATCAACGATTCGTCCACGCTGCAGAACATCGGGCAGCTGCTCGTCTATTACAGCTCGGACGGCATCCAGCGGGCGCTGGCAACGTACGCGGACGTCCTCAAGGGCTATCTTCTCGTGCTGACGCCGCAGGGCCAGGTCGTGTTCGACTCCTCCGGCGCCTACTACGGCAAGCTCTATCCGTACGCTTCCCGGATCAGCGCCCTCTCCCCCTCTGCAGAGCTGGAAGAAGCGTCGCTCGTATCGGTGCTTCCCGAAAGCGCGGCCGGCTTCAACGTCGTCAGCGTCGTTCCGAAGTCGGAAATTCGCGCTGCGACGGCGAGCGTGCGGCGCACCGTCCTGAGCGTGAGCGCGGTCTGCATCCTGTTCGCGGTCGCCCTTCCCTCCATCGCGGTGTTCAGCGTCGCGCGCCGAACGGGAAGCCTGGTCCGCCTCATGAGACGGGTCGAGACCGGCGACATGGCCGGCCGCATCCACGATCCCCGCGGAGACGAGCTCGGACAGATCGCGAGCGGCTTCAATCGGATGCTCGACCAGCTGGACCGCCATATCGAGCAGGAATACAAAGCGGAAATCAGGCAGCGAAATACAGAGCTGTCCGCCCTGCAGGCGCGCATCAATCCTCATTTCCTCTCCAATACGCTGGAGGTCATCCGGATGAGAGCCGTCTCGCAAGGCGCCGACGACGCCGGGGAGATGATCTACAGCCTGTCCGTGCTGTTCCGCAGCATGGTAAGCAGCCAGAGCATCGTGCCGCTGCGGGAGGAGCTGGAGCTGGGAAGGCAGTACCTGGAGCTGTTCCGGATCCGCTACAAGGACCGGTTCGCCTACAGCATCGAGATGGCGGGAACGATCGGAGGACGCGGGGTCATCAAGCTCTCGCTGCAGCCGATCATCGAAAACTATATCGTGCATGGACTCGATCCGGACCGCAGCGACAACCGGTTTTCGATCCGGGCCGAGGCCGTTCGCGGCATGATCTCGATCACGCTGGAGGACAACGGCAGGGGCATGGATGACCAGCGGCTGGAGGAAGTGGAACGGAGCATGCGGATTCCGCTTCCGGACGAGGCTGAAGGCTCCTTCGGCCTGCACAGCGTCTCGGAGCGGCTTAGGCTCGTCTATGGGCCCGAAGCCGGCCTGTCGATCGCCAGCGAGGCTGGCCAAGGAACGACTGTCATCATCCGGTTTCCGGACGAACTCGAGGAGGAGAGAAGCTGATGTATCGGGTCATGCTCGTCGATGACGAGCCTTTTATTGTGGAAGGCCTGCAGGATGCGATCGACTGGTCCGCCTTCGATCTGGAAATCGCCGCGGTCGCAGGCAGCGGCAAGGCGGCGCTGGAGCAGCTGAAGAGGCAGCCCGTCGATCTGCTCGTCACGGATATTACGATGCCCGGCATGTCTGGACTGGAGCTGATCAGGGAAGCGCGGGGAATACTGCCGGGGCTGAAGGCGATCATCCTGAGCGGCTACAACGAATTCGACTATCTCAAGGAAGGCATGACGCTCGGCATCGAGAACTACCTGCTGAAGCCCGTCAACTTCAAGGAGCTGCGGGCGACGCTGGCTGCGACGGCAGCCAAGCTGGACGCGGAGGAGGAGCCTCCCGAGCTCGCCCTGTCCGAGGAGGAGCTCGGCATCCTGAAGGACCGCATCCTCTACCGCTGGATGCGCGGCGAGATCGATCCCTCCGAGCTCGCCCAGCGGGCGGAGCTGCTCGGCCTGCGCCTGGACCGGCCGTGGCTGACGTCGGCTGTCGTCCGCGGAACCGGCGAGAGCATTTCCGCGTTGAGGAAGCGGGTCCGCTCCCTGCTGCCTGCCGATGCCCGCTCGCTCAGCTTCGCCGACCTCGACGGCGACCTCGTTCTGCTGTTTCCGTCGGATACGGCGGAGGCGGGGAGAGCCTCTGCCCGAAGCGCGATGGAAATTCTGTCCGCAGCCGGAGGCCTGCGCCTCTCGCTCGGGACGGCGGAGCGGATCGGCGAGCTCGAGCAGCGCAGCTACGCGCTTGCCAAGAAGGCGCAGGACTATCATCTGCTGCATGAGGGCAGTCCGATTCTGGACGCCGCCGATCTGCGCGAGCAGCCGGGAAGCGGCGAAGCGCTGGAGATCGGCAGCGGCGACTACTCCCGCATGCTGCTCGCGCGCGACACGGACGGGCTGTACGGCCGCATCGACGAGGACTTTCGGCGTTTCCAGCGGATTGAGGGCGCGACGCCGGAGCTGCTCCAAAGCGCGGCGATCGAGCTGGTCGTCGCGTTCCGCCTGGAGCTGAGGGATATGCGCGGCGGCGAGCAGGCGCAGGAGGTGCTGTTCCGCTTCAAGAAAACGCTGGACCGGATCGGCAAAGCCTCCTCCCTGGAGGAGCTGACGGATGCCGTCAAAGCTTACGCCCATTTCACGATGGAGCAGCTTCAGCGCAGCGACCGCGTGCCGGTCGTGAACCAGGTCATCCAGTACATTGCCGGGCATTACCGCGAGGCGCTGTCGCTCAAGACCCTCGGTGCCGCGCACCGCATCCACCCGGCCTATCTGGGGCAGCTGTTCAGCAAGGAGACCGGCTCCGGCTTCTCGGAGTACCTGAACAAGTACCGGATCGAGAAGGCGAAGGAGCTGCTGAAGGATACCGACGACAAGGTCGCCGATATTTCCCGCGAAGTCGGTTACGTGGAAACGGGATATTTTTACAAGCAATTCAAAAAATATGTGGGCATCTCGCCCAATGAGTACCGGGAGCTGCGACCTTAGCGGCTCTCTTTCTTTAGTTTCGACACCGGATTCATAATTTGTCGCCTATTTGAAACGGCTTTCATCCGGTAAGGTGAGGATAAGCAGTTCAACACAGACAGACGCAAAGGGAGGATTCACCGGCATGAAAAAGAGATCCCCGAAAGCCATGGGCGCGATCGCCCTCATCCTTACCGCAGCCTTGACCGTAACGGCCTGCGGCAAAAGCGGCGGTGCCGCGGAAGGTACGGCGGAGAAGCCCGTCAACCTGATCTGGTACACGATCGGCGCTCCGCAGAAGGACACCGACAAGGTCATGGCTGAAGTCAACAAATACACGGCCGAGAAAATCGGCGCCACCGTTACCCTGAAGCAGATCGACTTCGGCGATTACAACCAGAAGATGGGCGTGATGACCGCTTCCGGCGAACCGATGGACATCCTGTTCACTTCTTCCTGGGCTTTCGATTACGTGCAGAATGCGCGCAAAGGCGCTTTCCTCGCCATCGACGACCTGCTGAAATCCGATGGAAAAGGCATTGTGGACACGCTGGACCCGGCCTTCCTCGAAGGCTCCAAGGTCGACGGCCACAACTACGGCATCCCGGCCAACAAAGAGCTGCCGGCCCAAACGGTCTACCGCTTCAACAAGCAGAACCTGGACAAGCTCGGTCTGGATTACAAAAACGTCAAGACGCTTGAGGATCTCGAACCGATCCTGAAAGCGAACAAGGAAAAGAATCCGGGCGTGCTCGGCCTGAAAATGGACAACAACTTCACGCCGTTCGTCCCTTACGATTACATTATCCAAGGCCTGCCGATGGCTGTCGCGCTTGACGGCGACAACAGCAAGATCGTCAACGTGCTCGACACGCCGGAAATGAAGCAGGCTCTGACAACGATGAACAAGTATTACAAAGCGGGCTACATTTCTCCTGAGGCGGCTACGACCACCTCGACCGGCGACGTGGAGAAAACCGGCAAATGGCTGATCGACCTCGCGACGACCCAGCCGCTCGCCGACAACACCTGGAGCGCCAGCCTAGGCTATCCGATCGAATCGACGCCGGCCGGCCCGTCCATCATCTACAACTGGTCCGTCATGGGCTCCATGCAGGCGATCTCGGCCAACTCCGAATATCCGGAGAAAGCGATGCAGTTCCTGAACCTGCTCAACACCGACGCCAAGCTGCGCAACATGGTCGACTCCGGCATCGAGGGCACGCACTACAAGATGACCGGCGACAACCGGATGGAGAACCTGCCTGAATCCAAAAACTACGACATGCCTACCTTCTCTCTCGGCAACGTCATGCTCACCTACCTGAACCCGGGCGACCCGGACAACAAATGGGACGAGTTCAAGAAATTCAACGACGAAGGCAAAAACGCTCCTACGCTCGGCTTCAACTTCGACACCTCCAAGGTCGCGAACGAGATCGCCGCTCTGCAGAACGTCAAAGCCGAGGTATGGGCTCCGCTCATGACCGGCACCGTCGACCCTGCCGGCTACCTGCCGCGCGCCAACGAAAAGCTGAAAGCGGCCGGCCTCGACAAGATCATCGCCGAAGCCCAAGCTCAGCTGGACGCCTGGAAAGCTTCAAAGAAGTAAGATAACGACCATTCCGGGCGAAGGCAGTTTCTTCGCCCGTTTTCTTTTTGCCTGAAAACGCACGCATGAAAAGGAGGCAACCCCATGAAAGGATTGGCCGGCTTCTTCCGCGACCTGGGCCGCAACAAAGCGATTCTGCTGATGGTGCTGCCGGGAGCGCTCTGGTTCCTCATCTTCTCCTACATTCCGATGGCCGGAACCATCCTGGCCTTCAAAGAGTACCGGATCAGCCGCCACGGCTTCCTCCGGAGCGTCCTGGACAGCGACTGGGTCGGACTGTCGAACTTCAAGTTCCTGTTCAGCACCAGCGACGCCTGGGTCATCACCCGCAACACGCTGCTCTACAACATCGTCTTCATCGTCCTCGGCCTCATCGCTTCGGTCGCCATGGCGATCGTGCTGTCCGAGATCGTCAACAAGCGCCTGTCCAAGCTGTACCAGACCGGCATGTTCCTGCCTTATTTCCTCTCCTGGGTCATCGTCGGCTACTTCGCCTTCAGCTTCCTCAGCCTGGACAAAGGCCTGCTCAACCAGATCCTGTCCTCCATCGGAATCGACCCGGTCAACTGGTACAACAACCCCGCCTATTGGCCTTTCATCCTCGTCTTCATCAGCCTGTGGAAGGGGATCGGCTACAACAGCGTCGTTTACCTGGCTTCCATCATGGGCATCGACCGCTCCCTTTACGAGGCCGCGATGATCGACGGCGCGAACAAGTGGCAGCAGATCCGCAACGTCACGATTCCGATGCTGAAGCCGCTCATGACCATTCTGACGCTGCTCGCCATCGGCAAGATCTTCTACGCCGACTTCGGCCTGTTCTACCAGGTGCCCCGCGACTCCGGCACGCTTTACTCCGTCACCAACGTCATCGACACCTACGTCTACCGCGGCTTGAAAACGACCGGCGAATTCGGCATGGTGACAGCCGCCGGCCTGTACCAGAGCTTCGTCGGCTTTACGCTCGTGCTTCTGTCCAACTGGGTCGTCCGCCGCTTCGACAAGGACAACTCGCTGTTCTAGAATGCATTGCAAAGGCAGCAGGCTCAGTTGTCCTGGAACGCATCGAAGCGGACTGCGAAGCCAGCGGTTTCTTCCAATCGCTCTTGCCCCCAGGTTAGTTGAATTTGGAGTTAGCGGCGCTAACCCGGGGGCAAATGCGAACGCTCCGCTTCTCCAGAATTCCGCTGCCCTCTCCGTCCCTCATGCGACTTGAGACCTTTTTTGCCTTTTGCAACGGAGCGGCCGCAGACGGCCCCTCCATTGCGGCTTCGCATGCCTGCCTTTCTGGCCAACTCATTGCGGCATCGAATACCTGCCTCTCAAGTCACTCATTGAGGCATCACATGTTGCATTTCAGGTTCAGCCATTGCGGCTTCGCATGCCTGCCTTTCAGGTCCAGCAGCTTCGCCGGGACACCTGGCATTGCAGGCTGCGCCGCTGAGCCTGCTCGGTGCTTCCCCGGCTAGGCTTTCAGCCTTTTCCCATCACCGCCTTCCAAGAGTTCGGAAGGCGGTCCCCCTTATAAATAAGGGGGAGGCGGCGGTTGGGCTTTTCAAACCGGGAGCGCAGCGGGCAGAATCGTTCTGGAGAAGCTTTGCCGGCGACCGTGACCCCATTGGAGATGGAGTGCGTGAGGGAGGCGGCGAAGCGTTCCCCTTTGAAGACCGGATGCTGACCCTGACAAGGGGCTGGGAGATGCAGAGCATCCGGGGTTCAACAGGGATCGGAGGAATGATCTGCCGGCGGAGCGGATGGGGTTTGAAGGGGGTTGCCTTTGCCTTTGCCTTTGCCTTTGCCTTTGCCTTTGCCTT
>Ga0194137_10000661_pt1 | contig 22242 bp, 24 predicted proteins | sample TARM_MetaG_T3_14_FD_134025 | JGI IMG/M metagenome (GOLD analysis project Ga0194137, IMG submission 134025) | Freshwater microbial communities from Pennsylvania, USA, analyzing microbe dynamics in response to fracking - TARM_MetaG_T3_14 (version 2) | ecosystem: Environmental > Aquatic >... | reverse complement strand
TGCTCTGCCTGGGCGAACGAGATCTGCTTCATAGGACGGCTCTGTCAGACGGTGGCGGGATGATCAGATTCTACCCTGCCGGTGTCGATCCGGCAGCTACGGCGGGATTTGTGCAGTGTTTCCCTAACAGGCCATGCAGGAGAAATAGCAGTGTGCCTGAGGCAATCGCAGCGAGTGCTGCCGGGGTAGCAATGGAGTTATAAAAAAACCGCGGCATGGGCGGTGTGCCCTGGGCGAAGCCAGCGTCTTTACGTAGCTGCAGCGCTTGCAATAAAAGCGCAGGCAAATAGAGAAGTGCGCCGCACCAAATGACCAGCGCGGCGATGTGCAGCAGTTTTAGCCATGGCATCGAGGCTTCCTTGCGTGACTAGGGCAGAGTCTATTGTGACCCTCATAACCTTAGTCAACCGATGCCACTCTGGCTAGGCGAAACGCCAATTTTCAATCGACGGAAATTTCGTAACCTGTGAATTTACGTAGATTAATCACACCGTTGTCGAAGATCAGGTACTGCCCTTTAACGCCCTGAAGAGTGCCTTCTACCAGCGGCTGTTTATCAAAATCATGAGAGACCACTTTGCGAGGAAACGCAGCAACGGGGTAGTCGAACTGCAGAGGCGCTTCGTCCAGCGTGCGGATGGCATCCTCGCCATGAACACTGCGTAGCTGACTCAAGCCGTCTGCCAGTTTACTCAACAAGCGATCACGCTCAGCGCGCAGGTCGAGTGGTTCTACCTCACCTTTTAGCATGGCGCGCCAGTTGGTGCGATCAGCCACCTGCTCTTTGAAGAGCATCTCGACGAACCCAGACTGCTGGCGGGTATTCACTTCGAGAATCGGCAGCGCCTGAATAGCGCCTTGATCCAACCAACGAGTGGGCATTTGTGTTTTGCGAGTAATGCCCACCTTCAAACCGGAAGAGTTAGCCAGATAAACGATGTGGGGCTGAAAGCAGTGCGCCTCGCCCCACTCCGGCTCGCGGCAGGTGCCTTGGTAGTAGTGGCAGGTCTCTGGCTTCATGATGCAGGTATCGCACTGCGCCAATCGCTTAAAGCAAGGGTAGCAGTAGCCTTGTGCAAAGCTTTTTTTGGTTGCACGACCGCAGTGGGTACAGGCAATGGCACCGCTCCATGCAAGGCGCATGGGGGAGCCAATACGCTCATTCAACGCCACCCGATGCTCACCAGCGCGCAGATGGTAAACCACTTGCTCGTCTTGGCGGCTAGGCAGTGCCGCCGCCATTTTTTGCAAACACCCTTTAACGGGAGAGACCTCTGGGATTAACAAATCAGTCACGCGTGGCATCCCGGCCAAGGCCCGCCATTTCTGGGCTAACGCCTGCGCCCGTCGCACCTGCCCCGCAGGTACGCCGCTCCAAATAACCTACGCGATTCTCTTCCGGTACATTGTTTTCAACTTCATAACGCATGACAGCTTCCAAACACAGCTCGGTTTGCTCCGGCGTTAAGCGGCGGCCGTCAGGCCATTTGCGTAGCGACACCGCCTGCTTAAGGCTTTCATAAATCGCAGGCGTCATCTGGTTGATCATTTTATCGAAGGTCATATCGCTCACGGTTAGCACCTCAAGTATTTGCTGCTTTCAAATTGGCGGCGTTAGGCTTTGCTACGTTTGGAGGAATAATACCAGCCCGTGGCGAGCCCCACGAGCAGCCCGCCCAAGTGAGCTTCATTGGCCACGTTGCCAAAGCCGACGGTACCTGCAATATCGGTCATGGTGAACACCATCCAGCCGAGCATAAACACCACCAACATTTGCGGCACAAAGAAACCGCTTTGCGGGGCGCGGCGAGACATCAGCCACACATGGGCCAGCAGTGCATACACCACGCCGGACATACCACCAAACAGTACCGTTCCGGTCACGTACTGGGCGACGTTAGCCCCAATACCCGCCACTAAAAGCAGGAGGAGCATCATTTTACTGCCTTGGCGAAGCTCAATTTGCCGCCCGAAGTACCACACCCACATCAGGTTGAAAATCAGGTGCATCCAGCCAAAGTGCAGAAATGCAGGCGATAACAGCCGCCATACTTGCCCCCCCATCACGGTGTCTGCCAGCGACCCATATACCAATTGGCCGCCGGAGATACCCACCGGCACAATGGTGAGCGCCACAATTAGCAGATCGCCGAAAATGCCGCTTAGGGCAAATACCAGCAGGCTCACGCCTATCATTAACGCCGTGACCGGCACTTGGCGCAGGATAGCAATAATACGGTGAGTGCTGCGGGGGCGTGGTGGATGAGCACTATCCACAATCAGCGGTTCGCCGCGTTCCCAACGACCTACTAGGACCCGCAGCTCATCGTGCTGACGGGGGTCGGCCACCCAGAGCAGTTGGCCGTCCGCTTCGTCGGTGATCCGATGGCCAATACGGTAGTGCCACAACGCTTTGCGCAGTGTCTGTGTGTCTGCGCCCGTGGGTAAGAGCATGACTGGATGCATGGCATCTCCCTTATAACCAAGTAGTTGTCGCGCTTAAGCGCCGTTTTACCAACGGATAAACAAAAAAAATCCGGCGGAGGGGGCCGCCGGATAAAAGCAAGGGATCATTCAAGGGAACACTTACTCTGATAACCAGCAGCTAGGTTAGTTCAGCAGTTTTGCAAAAATTATGTAACCATGTGTAAATCATCCACAGCACGCTTAATCAAAATCTATTTCCCAGGGTTTGGGCAGCGCACGCTCCTCTTTAGGTACTTGAATCCATACGAAATGATCAGCGCTCAACTGGGTTTCACCGCTCCAACGATAGGCAACCAAACGGCCAAACTTTACGGCGCTGTAATCCAGGCAAGCGATATTTGCGGCAGGCAGGGCGGGAATTCCTTCGCACCAGTAGTGGCCAATAAATAGCGGCGGCTGCTCTGGGCCGTAATAACTTAGCCGCTCTCGCTCACTGTCGGTGAGTGGTCGCGCTTCCAAATCGCCGGGCAGGTTATCTGGCTGAAATACCACATCTCCCCACTGCTGCGGGTTAGCTGCCCAAAAGTGGGCGCGAAAGCTTTGTCGGGTAAAACCGTCCCCCGAGTGAATCGCGACACCTTTTGGTAACCGGATGTGGGGGCCACGGGTAAGACGATCAAGGATTCGATACGCCTGGGAGCCTGGGTCGTTGGACTCTACCAGAAACTGATCATCCATTCGGGCAGTCGGTAAGCGCTGCTTGAGCTCGCTGATCAGCGCATCATCCCAACACGCGTGTACCACGCGAATACCGTCTAGCTCTAGAAACAGCGGAATGGTTTTGAACCAGGCCAGCGTGTCTTCCCACTCGTTGGTATGGTGGCGATACTGATCAAGAGTGTCTTGAATAATGCGGTTGTGGCGCGGGGTATGTTCGCGCAGCCAGCGCTTGTGGCTGCCAGAGGGCGCGGGATGGGTATAGGCCAACGCGTTATACTCGTGATTGCCCATCACAATATGCGCTTCGCCCGCCTCTACCATGCGCCGTGCAATAGTCACCGCCAAGCGAATACGTGGCCCGCGATCAATCAGGTCGCCTAAAAAAATCACTTTGCGCCGCGGGTGGCGATAAACACCGCCGTGCTGGTGGTAGCCAAGCTTTTCCAGCAGTGCCGCTAGCGTGGCACCGCAGCCGTGGATATCACCAATTAAGTCGTAACCCTCCATATTAATCCCCTAACCGGTGGCTCCAGCCGAGTTTACTGCGCAGCACGTCATAGAAGTTGTGCCCAATGGGATGCACTAATTGAACGCGCTCCGACTTACGGGTGATAACCAAGACATCGTCAGGCTTGGCCACCGCGCGGGTTTGCCCGTCGCAGCTAATATGGGGGTAGGTCTGATTGGTTTCGCCAATATGAATGCGTATTTCGCTGGCCGCATCAATCACAATCGGCCGACTGGAGAGCGTGTGCGGGAACATCGGCACCAGCGTCACCACATCCAACTTCGGGTGCATAATCGGCCCACCACCGGAAAGCGCATAGGCGGTAGAGCCGGTTGGAGTGGCGACAATCAGCCCATCGCTGCGCTGGCTGTAGACAAACTGCCCATCGATAAACAGTTCAAACTCAATCATGCGGACCGCTTTACCGGGGTGCACCACAACTTCGTTAAGCGCGTCGCCATTTCCTACGGCGACCCCATTGCGGTAGAGCACGGCATCCAGCAAGAAGCGCTCTTCAACCTCAAACTCCCCCGCCAGCACTTCGCCTACCCGGGTCTCTAACTCATCGGGAGAAATATCGGTTAAGAAGCCCAGCCGCCCGCGATTGACGCCTAGAATCAGCGTACCGCTGCGGCACAGGGTGCGTGCAGCGCCTAACAAGCTGCCATCGCCACCCACCACAATCACTAAATCGCACAGCTCACCCAACATGCGGCGGCTAGCTTCAGGTAAGCCGTGTTGGGGCAGCGCCGTGGCGGTGCGGTCTTCGATGAGTACCTTATAGCCATGTTCCGTTAAGTAACGGACCAAGCGTTGAAGCGAGTCGACAACTTTGTCGCTGCCTAAGCGGCCAATCAAGCCAATCGTCTTGAACGGCTTCACTGGGTGACTAAGGCTACCGGGGTTGGAACCTGACGATGTGGTATTAGACATGGGCGACTCTCGCTAGCATCAGCCCACATTATGGAGAGGAAGGCAGTATCGAGCAAATCACCCGGTGCGCCAGAGGTAAGCCTTGCGCACCGGGAAAAATCAGCGGTTTAGCTTAGGCAGCCGCCACCTTGCGGCGCTGCAGCCACCAGTGGTTTAGCCACAGCGAAGCGCCCATAATCGCCGCCCCCAAAAGCAGCTTGCCCACATCAGCATCGCGGTTCCAAATCACCAGGTTAACGACCAAACCAGCCGGCACCAGCGCATTGTTCATAATCGCCAGGGTGCCCGCATCTACCTTGGTTGCCCCTTGGTTCCAGGCAAAATAGCCAACGCCCGATGCCACCAGCCCCAACCACGCCAATACGCCCCACTGCAGAGTGGTGGATGGCAGCGCGGCGCTATTACCAAACAGCAAGAAGGCAGGCAGCGCTACCAGCATAGCCCCGATAAAGAACCAGCCAAACACGTTATGCCAAGCAAGAGTGGGCGGCAGGTCTGCCGCTAGGCGGCGGTAACCGACTTGGCCGATGGCGAAACATAGGTTAGCGCCCTGCACGACCAAAAAGCCGAGCCAGAAGCCGCTGTCGATGCCGTCGTAACGAATCACCCCGGCGCCTAGTACTGCCAAAATAGCTGTTACCAAATAGATCGGCGTAAAGCGTTTGAACATCAGGTCATCCAACAACGCGATATACACCGGCGTAAAGATGGTAAACAGCAGCACCTCAGGCACGGAGAGTAGCAAGAAGGAGTGATAAAAGAAGGTGTACATGATGCCTAACTGGATCGCGCCCAGCGCCATCAATGCCAAGCGCTGCTTACCGCGCAGCAGGCTTGGGCGCAGAAAAGGTAGGAACACCAGCATTGCTAGGGTCACGCGGACCAGCACAGCAAAGTAGCTATCAACCTGACCCGCCAAATACACACCAATTAAAGAGAACGAAAACGCCCAGAGCGCCGTTACGCCAACCAAATAGCCCATCAGTAAACCCCAAGCAAAAAGAAAGTTGACGGGGATTATACGCCTTTAGAATCCCCTGCCAATTGGCCAAAAGCGTAAGGCGGTTTTTACCGTTTATTCAGCCAAACAAGTGCATAGACAACACCGGGCAACCAACCTATTAGTGTCAGCACGACACTGATTAACACACGCGGGGCCCCGCCTTCGGTTAAACCAACGGCTAAGGGCGGTAGCAGCACGGCCAGGGCGCGATAAGCTAGCTGTAAGTTGGCAGGTTCTTTCGCGGGTGTGGCGGGTGGTTCTGGTGAAGTTTTTTCTTCAGGGGCTATAGGCTTCGCTGAGGGGGTAAAGTGCCCAACGGCCGCTTGTGCTTTCTCGGCCTGCTCCTTTTCATGGGCAAGCGCTTTACGGTGCGCCTCTTTATCTATTTTTTGCTCTAGGGTGTCTGCGCCCTCTGCCAAGTCGTCGTGGTAGCGCTCCCAATCTTCCCAGTCGTAGGGTGTCCCCGAATTGGGCCGATGACTGCCTGCGCCACGGGCACGCTCCCAGGCTTTCTCTTCCAGCGTATTGGGCCTGTCAGGGTCTCGATCTAGGCCAACGCCTTTACGACTCAGATATTCACGAGCATCCATAACGACTCCTCACAGCATTTGAAGCGGGCTTGAAAAATTGGCAAAGCGTTGAATAGAGACAGTATGGGGGCAGCACAGGGTGAGTTAAATCACCTACAGTAAGAGAATCGGCAGTGGCCTGTCGATCACGTTAAGGAGTGTTCCAATGAATAAAAAAATCCCGGATACCGTACGCGATATTATGTCCCGCGACTGCTACCGCGTCTCTGGAGAAACGTCTATCACTACCCTTGCCCAAGGGCTTGCCCTGCACCGTTTGCCGGGCGCCCCGGTGGTGGATACGGCTGACCGCTTAATCGGCTTTATCTCTGAGCAGGATGTTTTAGGCCGCGTGCTGGACAGCATCTACCACGATGACGAAGCACCACTGGTCAGAGAGTTGATGCGCCAAGACGTGCTCACTACTTCTCCGAATAAAAGCATTACTGACTTGGCGCAAGAGATGCTGGGCGCCAAACCTAAGATTTATCCGGTCGTTGAGCAGCAACGGTTAATCGGCATCGTCACCCGGAGGGATATTCTGATGGCACTACTGACTATTCGCCGCCACTAGCCATGGCGTTTTCGCTACCGGTTAACTCGCAGACAAAAAAAACCGCTGCTTGAAACAAGCAGCGGAAGCAAGGGATCGAAAACAATAGCCAGAACAACACTATTAGCGACTGCTATCGCGATGTTGTCTGTACACACTCAGACACCCTGCAGAGAAAAAGTTCGCAAAAGGTTAAAATTTTCGTCTCAGCAGGCGCAGGCGTATACTAGGTGGCTATTCTCAACTGGGCGCATAAGCTGGCGTCTATCCTGATGTGGCCAGGAGCTATACATGGCACTTTACTTACTGGTATTTGGCGTTTGTTTACTGGTAATGGGGGCTGTGTTGCTGGTGCTGATGAACGCAGGAACGCCTCGCTACCGCACCGAGCCCAAGGATCTGATCGCGCTGTTTGATAAGGCGCTGGAGAGCAAGGTCAGCGAGACCGAGTGGAATGCTCTGATTGGCTACCCTATCCGCCATGATGAGTATTTAGACAACGTTCGCCGCCGCGCCTCACACCTAATGGATACACACGGGCGACGCTGGCAGATTGCTCAGGGCAAGCCGCTCCTCAACCAAGAGGGTTACGCGGAGCTAAAAGCATTACGTGATCATTTAGCGGCACATACAGCGCTTCGTCAGCGCTAATAGAGCAGCAGCGACGAGGAGAACCGTATGCCGAGTACCATTCGTCAAATCCCCCTGGAAACGGCGACGAAGCATCACTCCCATGACTTCCATCAGATAGTGATCACGCTATGTGGCTCTTCTGAATTTGAAATCGAGGGGTTGGGTGGCCGTGTAAACGCTTTTTCCGGCTGCATCGTGCCTGCTAACCACGAGCACTACTATTCTGGCAACGGCCATAATCGTCAGTTGATTCTAGATTTACCAGAAGATGCTCCCGCTTTGACGGGTGAGCACCGTGAATTGGTGGCGCTATTTGATGCGCCGCGCTTTTTTGCCTTAGACAGCCCGCTGCGCCACTATCTTACCTTTGTCGAGAGCGAACTGGCCCGAGGATTAGACAACTCTGCCACCTCGTTTCAGCAAGACCGCCTAGCGGCCACGCTGTTAGGCTCGCTAAAAGCCCGCCTAGGTGCCTCAGGGAGCGCTGCCCAGCGACGCATTGACCTTAACCAGATTGACCGGTTTATCCGCCGTCACTTAGCCGATGAGCTGCGGGTGGCCGACATGGCCAAGCTCGCCTGCCTGAGCGAAGCACATTTTTCTGAGCGTTTTCGCGCCCAAACCGGCCTCTCCCCCTGGCAGTATGTACGACGGCAGCGGCTTCACGCGGCGCGCCAGTTGGTCATGCAAAGTCGTTTGCCACTTACCGATATCGCCATACAAACAGGGTTTGCCAACCAGAGCGCGCTGTCCCATGCGTTTCGCCGCAGCTACGGAGCCTCGCCGCGCCAGCTACGCCAAGGCTTTGCCAACCCCTCCTTAGATACTAACAATCGTTCAACGGCTCATTCAACGGCGTTATCATCCTCAGCCACCCCCGCAGGGGCAGGCGCGCTCTCGTCTCGCTGATATTACGTTGGTGGATGTAGTAAAAAAGTCGCGTTGTTTGCCGCTAGCGAGCCGCACCTAACTCTACTAAAGTCGTAAACAGGCACAGCTTGCCGTGAAATTGACACGTTTTGCCACGAAAACGACATACACCTAACGACGGCTAGCTCTACATTCGAACGTCAGTCTGGGCATCTGCCCTGCCATCACTTTTTAAACGCTAGCTGACACAGCTATTCGTTCAAGCTGTTCGTTTCAGACCTGTCTTACGGGGGCCTCAATGCTCAATGCTAAAAAAATGCGTGACCCTGCCACCTGGCAAACCGACCTTGATACGCTAATGCAGCGTGTCAGCGAACACTATATCGTCGATGAAGATACCTACGTCAGCGAGCTGATTAAACTGCTCAACGCCGACCAAGACGATTTTTCGCGCATTGAGGCCAACACGGCAGCGCTGGTGCGCGACGTACGCAACATGGATACCGCCGTTGATACTATCGACGAGCTGCTGCAGCAGTACAGCCTGGATACCCATGAAGGCCTGATGCTGATGTGCCTGGCGGAAGCGATGCTGCGTATTCCCGATAAAGCCACCGCAGATGCGCTGATCGAAGACAAGCTGGGCCCAGCGGATTGGCAGTCCCATGTAGGCAAAAGCGAGTCGTGGATGGTCAACGCCTCGACCTGGGGCCTGCTGATGACCGGCCGCGTGCTGAAGCTGGACCATCCGAAAGAGGGCCAGCCCGCCCACTTTATTAACCGTATGGTTAATCGTATGGGCGAGCCGGTGATTCGACGGGCGATGATGGAAGCGATGAAAATCATGGGCAAGCAGTTCGTGCTTGGCCGCGATATTAACGAAGCCCTGAAACGCTCTAAGCCGCTATTCAATAAAGGCTACACCTACTCTTACGATATGCTGGGTGAAGCCGCGCGCACCCGCGACGATGCCAAACGCTACTTTGACGACTACGTCCGTGCCATTGAGCAAGTGGGCAAAGCGTGCAAATCTCTGGGCGACAAAACCCCGGCACCATCGGTCTCCATCAAGCTCTCTGCCCTGCACCCCCGCTATGAGTTTGGCCGCCGCGAACAGGTACTGACCGAGCTGGTAGATACCGTCATTCAACTGGTCACCAAAGCGCGCGAGCTGGATGTGGCTGTGACCATTGACGCTGAAGAAGTCGACCGCCTGGAGCTTTCTCTGGAAGTCTTCCGCGCGATTTACCAGAGCGACGCCGTCAAAGGCTGGGGCCACTTTGGCCTAGTGGTTCAAGCATACTCCAAGCGTGCTCTGCCAGTACTGCACTACATCAACCGCTTGGCGGATGAACAAGGCGATGAAATCCCGCTACGCCTAGTAAAAGGTGCTTATTGGGATAGCGAAATCAAAGAGTCTCAGCAGCTTGGTATCGATGGCTACCCGGTCTATACCCGCAAGGCGTGTACCGATGTGGCCTACTTGGCCTGCGCGCAGTTCCTACTGTCTGACGACACCCGTGGCCGCATCTTCCCTCAGTTTGCGACGCACAACGCTCACACCGTGACCACCATTCTGGAGCTGGCGAACCACGACAGCCGGCCGTTTGAATTCCAGCGCCTGCACGGCATGGGCGAAGCCCTTTACGATGCAGCCCTTGAGCGCGCTCCCAAAGGCACTTACTGCCGTATTTACGCGCCGGTCGGTGCCCATAAAGACCTGCTGCCCTACTTGGTACGTCGCCTGCTGGAAAACGGTGCCAACTCGTCGTTCGTTCACCAGATTGTCGACCCGGACGTGCCGGTGGAGTCGCTGTGCCAGCACCCTATCGAAACACTGCGCCAGCAAAAAACTTTCTACAACAAGCGCATCCCGCTGCCAAAAGACATCTACGGGCCGAAGCGCCGCAACTCCCGTGGGGTCAACTTAAACATCCGTAGCCACTATTACCCGCTGATGGAGAAAATGGCGACATTCATGGATAAGCAGTACCCCACCAAGCCGCTGCTAGCGTTTGATGTGGCCGACGATAGCGCCAATACCCATAGCGTCACTTCGCCTTTCGACCGCCGCCAAACCGTCGGCAGCGTGCAGTGGACCAGCAAAGAGCAGGCAGCGAAAGCTCTCGACGCTGCCTGGGAAGCCTTCCCGCGCTGGGACACGACTCCCGTAGCCGAGCGCGCAGCGATTGTGCGTCGGCTGGGCGACCTGATGGAAGAGCACATGGCGGAGCTGATGACACTCTGCTCCCGTGAAGGCGGCAAGCTGCTCACTGACGGCGTCGATGAAATCAAAGAAGCGGTTGATTTCTGCCGTTACTACGCCATGCGCGCTGAAGAGTCGTTTGGCGAACCCATCGAACTGCCTGGCCCGACCGGTGAATCCAACCGCTTGATGATGGGTGGTAAAGGTGTTTTTGCCGCCATTAGCCCTTGGAACTTCCCGGTAGCCATCTTCTGCGGTCAAATCGTTGCCGCCGCCGTTGCAGGCAACACGGTGCTGGCAAAACCCGCCGAGCAAACCTCGATCGTTGCCCACCGTGTCATCGAGCTGTTGTACGAAGCCGGTATGCCCCGCGACGTGGTGCAGCTGCTGCCGGGCGACGGCCCTACCGTGGGCAGTGTGCTGACCTCTGACCCGCGCATTACCGGCGTAGTGTTTACCGGCGGTACCGACACAGCACAAATTATTAACCGTGCTCTCGCCGCCCGTGATAATGCACCGCTACCCACGCTGATCGCTGAAACCGGCGGCATGAACGCGATGATCGTTGACTCTACCGCCCTGCCTGAGCAGGTCGTAGTGGATGTCATTCAGTCTGCCTTCCAGAGTGCTGGCCAGCGCTGCTCTGCCCTGCGGGTGCTCTACCTTCAGGAAGACGTTGCTGACCGCGTTATCGAAATCCTCAAGGGGGCGATGAGCGAACTGCGCATTGGCGACCCTCGTGACCTGGGTACCGATGTCGGCCCGGTCATTGATGAAGACGCCCGTAAAGGCTTGATGGAGCACATTGAGAAGCTCAAAGGCGAGAACCGCTTAGTCGCCGAAACACCGATGTCTGCCGAGCACACCCAGCACGGCACCTTTGTACCGCCGGTGGCGTTTACCATCGACAGCATTGATGCCCTTTCTCGCGAGCAGTTTGGCCCGGTGCTGCACATTGTGCGCTACAAAGCCCGCGAGCTTGATAAGGTGATCAACGATATTAATGGCCGGGGTTATGGCCTGACATTTGGGGTGCATAGCCGTAACGAATCCTTTGCCGCTGAAATAGCGCAGAAAATTCGGGTAGGCAATGTGTACATCAACCGTAATATCATCGGTGCTGTTGTTGGTGTTCAGCCGTTTGGTGGCCAAGGGTTGTCAGGTACTGGCCCTAAAGCAGGCGGGCCGCACTATTTGCAGCGCTTTGTGACCGAAAAAACGATTACTAATAACACCGCCGCCCTGGGTGGCAACGCGTCGCTTCTGGCGCTAGGCGATGAGTGAACGGCTCATCAATACTACTAACCTGAACTCCTGAAAAGGAATCGTCTCATGGTTGACAATAATAGAGCGATTGCCTTCACATTCGTGGCCCCTCCAGGCCGTGTGCTGGGCATAGGGAACATTGCACATAAACGTAGCCATAACCTCTCTAATGACATCCCTAGCGGTTACTCGCTAGGGTCAGCGACTTGAGTACGAAAAGGGGTTAACAACAACAAGACTGCGCGGCGGCCAACGTTACTTGGTCGGCGCAGGCACCTGTCGGAGCTAGCTCCGTCCTGATGAATTGGAGATATTTTATGGATATTGGCGTTTGGGTCAGCCTTTTTGCCTACTTTGCGCTCATGATTGCCATCGGCGTTTATGCTATGCGCAAATCGACATCTACATCTGAGGATTACATGCTGGGTGGCCGTACCCTCAGCCCTAAAGTAGCCGCCCTGTCGGCTGGCGCGTCGGATATGAGCGGCTGGCTGCTACTGGGTTTACCAGGGGCGATGTTCGTCTCTGGCTTGGGTTCGGCCTGGATCGGGATTGGCCTATTTGTGGGCGCACTCTTTAACTGGATTCTGGTCGCGCCGCGCCTTCGTGAACAGACAGTTCACTATGGTAACGCGATTACCATTCCAGCCTTCCTAGCCAACCGTTTCCCCACTCGGGCGCTGTCGCTGAGAACGGTGTCCGCTATCGTCATCGTGATTTTCTTCGCCGTTTACACTGCTTCTGGCTTGGTCGCAGGCGGCAAACTGTTTGAGAGCGCCTTTGCTGGCGTTATCAACATCGGCGGTATGAGCGACTACGCGGCGGGTGTGGTAATCACGCTGGGCGTGGTGCTGGCCTACACCGTGGTTGGCGGCTTTTTGGCCGTGAGCATGACGGACTTTGTGCAAGGCTGCATCATGATGCTGGCTTTGGTCATCATGCCAGCAGTAGTACTGTTTGGTGAAGGCGGTGGTGGCTTTACTCAAGCCTCACAGACCCTCAATGAAGTTGATCCCACGCTGCTGTCGTGGACTGAAGGGTTGACGTTCATTGGGTGGCTCTCTGCCGTTACCTGGGGCCTGGGCTATTTTGGTCAGCCGCATATTATCGTGCGCTTTATGGCTATCCGTACGCTGAAAGATGTTCCGATTGCCCGCAACATCGGCATGAGCTGGATGGCTATTTCCCTGATCGGTGCGGTCTCTCTCGGCATCTTTGGTCGCGCCTATGCGGTTCGCAATGGGATGGAAGTCCAAGACCCGGAAACGATCTTTATCATCCTGGCTGAGTTGCTGTTCCATCCGCTGATCACCGGCTTCCTCTACGCGGCCCTGCTGGCTGCTGTTATGAGTACTATTTCTAGCCAGCTGCTGGTGTCATCTTCATCACTGACCGAGGACTTCTATCGCCTGTTCCTGCGTAAAGAAGCTACAGACAAAGAGTGTGTGGCCGTAGGTCGTGTCAGTGTTGTGCTAGTGGGTCTGATCGCAGCCGTGATTGCCTCTGACCCGAACTCGCAAGTGCTGGGGCTGGTGAGTAACGCTTGGGCAGGTTTTGGTGCCGCCTTTGGCCCGCTGATTATTCTGTCGCTGATGTGGTCGCGTACAAACGGCGCAGGTGCTATCGCCGGTATGGTGGTGGGTGCTGCCACGGTTATGATCTGGATTGCGCTGGGCTGGAACGGCTCCTTCATGGGTGGCCCTGGCGTTTACGAGATCATCCCGGGCTTTATCGCTTCTTTCATTGCCATCCTGGCAGTCAGCAGCATGACCGCCGATGCTGGCGAGTATCAGCATATTGAGCGCTAAACGAGCGTAACGTCGCTTAATTAGCCTAAGGCTTAACGGGTTGCAGTTAACCCGTTAAGCCTCCTCTTTTTTAGCCCCTTCTTTAGCCCCTTCCCCCTTCAGATATTTACCTTGCTAGGCGCTGAACTTATCAGTTCACAGCTCTTTGCCCTAGGTCAATAACGCTCCCTCGTTGGCTCGATACACTGGCTATATGGTTTACGACAACTTTAAACCACTCACCCATCATGTTATCGGTCAGGAGCGACGCTATGCGCCATTTACCACTGCCTACCCTACTCGCCACTGGGCTTGCCGCTGCCACCTTAGCAGTTAGCAGCCAAGCCGTTGCCTATGGCGCTGGCGATTTCTTTACCCGCGTTGGCGTTGCCAACATCGCGCCGAAAAGCGACAACGGCTCGCTCGCAGGTGGTGCCTTCGCGGTCGATGTTCAGGATAAAACCGACTTCGCTTTCACCCTGGGCTACCGTTTCCACGACAAGATGGGCGTGGAGCTGCTAGCTGCGCTCCCTTTCGAGCATGACATTGAACTCAACGGTGACAACCTAGCATCAACAAAGCACCTGCCGCCCACTCTAACGCTACAGTATTACCCACTGGGTGGTAGCGACTCTCAAGTACAGCCCTACGTGGGTGCGGGTATTAACTACACGCGCTTCTCCGATGAGAGCCTCGCCATTGGCGAACTTGAGCTAGACGACTCATGGGGCGCGGCCGCTCAAGTGGGTGTTGATCTACTCATTGATGACCACTGGGCACTCAACGCCGCTGCCTGGTACTTAGACATCGACACCGACGCCTCTATTAATGGCGCAGGTGCGGGTACCGTCGAGATTGACCCCATGGTGGTCATGGCAGGCTTGAGCTACCGCTTCTAGCTTCTAGCTCCCACCTTCGCTAACACGTAAAAAATGCCCAGAGCTTGCGCTCTGGGCATTGCTATTTGGTCTGCCTTACTCGCGTGGTTAATTCTCTGTGACCAGCTTGTCGACACGCTCCACCGCTTTCACTACCAATAGCTGATCGCTTGCTCTTACCTTCTCCTGCATTAAATACGCCGCCACCGCTGGAGCGACTTCACACTTGGCGGGCATGGCAGCCTCGGCTTCAATAAGTGCATTTAAGCGGGCAACAAAGACATAGCGCACCCACTGGGGCAGCGACATGGTATCAATACAAAAAGGCTGCTGACTGGCAAAAGCGGCCGCATCTGGGGTGGGCGTGCGCCACAGATTAGCGGCCTTCATGGCGGCTTCAAGCTCAAGAAGCGCGGTTTGAAGCTGTTGATGGACGCTCATAAACACCTTATGGGTTGGTCATATTTAGCGTTCATTATCCCAACTCTGTGGGTAAGTTGCCACTCAAAGGCGTGCTCAATGGAGTTATTCACCGATTCACAGAAAACCTGCAAGAGGCTGTGGATAAACTATGGAAAGGTGTCGCCACCGCTAGTCTCACGCGGCTTACGCAAAGTTGCTCAATTTTTAACCACTTAGACAATAAAGCACGGATTAATCAGCGTTTGCGGCTGACAGTGGCAAGGCAGCAAGGTAGAGTGCAGGCTTGAAATGCGGAAGGATGTCATGCAGCCAATTAACACCCTTGATGAATTTTTTACACGCAGCGGCGCTGAGGTGTCGCTTTACCATATGGGGCGCAGAGTGACTGCCTGCTCCAGGGAAACCCTGCGCGCGTTTGAAAATGCCGAACAGGCCTGGCCTGAACCGTGGCAAGGGCAAGCACGCCTGGGGATCGTCTTTCGCCTAGGGGCAATGGAAGAGCCTGCTATCTGGTTTTTAGCGCTGCCACTGGATGAGCAAGGCATGCTATCGCCCGCACAGCGCGATGGCTTTATTAACCGCCTATTGGAAACCCTGGGTCGCAATGCCGCTGCTTCTGACCCGAATGTGCTCGACGCTGCAGAATCAGCAGACGTGGACCATTTAATGAAGGATAATCCGCTGGCCTTTACGCCTGATATCACCTTTCAGGCCATGCTCAATGCCCGGGCCACCTATGCTAGCGCCCTACCTGCCAGCCAGCACCTAGAGCCTGTAGAAGCCTATTTAAGTGGCCAACAGACGATTGATTGGCAAGCCCTGGGACTACAAGGCATCGCCGATTATGTAGTACGTTTGGATACACCAACGGCAGATGCCCTAGCGCTACGTATTCCTCAACTGCCGGTGAGCGTTATTCATTCGCTCTGCTACTGCCTTGAGCATCAGCCACTGTCTGAAGCGCTCATTGATGCGTTGCGGACACGAGGCGAGCAGGCGGCCAGCAGCGGCGATTTAGAAACGCTCTGCGCCTGCGTACGTAGCGTGGGTAGCTCAGCGCCGGCTTTTGCTGGCGACTGGTATACCAACCTGCTAAACGATAGCGCGGCCTGCGGCCCCGACCTGATGGCCGCCATCGCCGGGCGCGGTTGGCCATTACTGGAAGATGCCGAGCGTTTACCATTATTCTTACAACGTTTAGCAGAGGATGAGCGCAGCCACTTTGCGGCCGTTGTGCGCGATATCGCTTTAATTCCTCGGCTGCGTCTGCCCGTCATGCTGACCTTGCGCGACGCCCCAGCAGGCTCGGCTATCCAATCGCGTTTGTCGGCCATGCAGCCTAACCAAAAAGGCTAGCAGGAATCGTCATCACTATGTCTTGTTTCTCTTATATCGTCAGGAGTGCGCTGTGAAGGAATTACCCTATCAGGCCAAAGCGGTCATCGGCCGCCGTGAAATGGTGACGTTACCTGAACTAGGGCTTCACCTTTGCTGCAAAGCCGATACAGGCGCACGGACATCGGCGTTGCACGCCGAAGACATTGAAACCCATGAAGATGCTGATGGACAGTTATGGGTAAGCTTTATTACCCATAGCGGTGGGCCAGAGACGCCTGCCCACCGCTATCGCCTGCATTTACACGATCGTCGCCGCGTCACCAGCTCGAACGGCCATAGCGAGTGGCGCTATGTTATCCGTACCCCAATGCAACTGGGCGAACTGAACTTTCCGGTTGAACTTACTTTGACCGACCGTAGCAATATGCGCCACGCGATGCTGCTTGGCAGGCGCGCTATGCGCCGCCTACTGGTGGCCCCCGGCGCTGCATTTTTGCACGGCGAGCCTTAAACACATTTAAACGACGACCCTTTTTGGCCCGGAGCCCTGCATGCATATTGCCCTGCTTTCCCGTAACCGAAACCTTTACTCTACGCGCCGACTGGTGGAAGCCGCCGAACAGCGCGGCCATACCGCCCGAGTGGTCGATACCCTGCGCTGCTACATGAGCATCGCCTCGCACCACCCTTCTATTCACTATAAAGGCGCAGAGATTGAGCCGTTTGATGCGGTGATTCCGCGTATTGGCGCCTCGGTGACTTTCTACGGCTGTGCGGTACTGCGCCAGTTTGAAATGATGGGCACCTACGTGATTAACGATTCGGTCGCGATTACCCGCTCCCGGGATAAGCTGCGCTCGCTGCAGCTGCTGTCGCGTAAGGGATTAGGCCTGCCGATTACCGGCTTCGCCCACTCACCAGATGATATTCCCGACCTAATCACCATGGTGAAAGGCGCGCCCCTGGTGATTAAACTGCTGGAAGGCACCCAGGGTATTGGTGTGGTATTGGCTGAAACCAACCAGGCCGCTGAATCCGTCATTCAGGCCTTTATGGGCATGAAAGCCAACATCATGGTTCAGGAATACATCAAAGAAGCGCGCGGTGCGGATATCCGCTGCTTCGTGATTGGCGATAAGGTCGTGGCATCCATGAAACGTCAGGCCGCCGACGGCGAGTTCCGCTCCAATCTTCACCGTGGCGGCACTGCTAGTGTGATCCGCATCACCCCGGAAGAGCGTTCCACCGCGATTCGCGCAGCCAAGGCGATGGGACTGCGCGTCGCGGGCGTGGATTTGCTTCGCTCTAACCACGGCCCGGTGATTATGGAGGTCAACTCTTCACCAGGTTTGCAGGGCATCGAGAGCGCTACCGGTAAAGATATTGCCGGCATGATCATCGAGCATATCGAAAAGAATGCAGTGCCTGCTCGCAAAGCACCACCCAAGCCTAAAGGCTAACGGCCAATTGCAAAAATAATCCCCGTTAGGGGTGGCAAATCAACGCCGCCCCCCCCACAATCTGCGTCACCGAAGGAGGTAGACGCTCATGTTTCTCGACAATCGCCAAGTGGCGATGGACAGCGTGCTGGAAGCGCTGGCCGATAGCATTGATTATTTCCAGGATAATATCGAACGCCTGCGCCCCTCGCTGCGCGATGCACTGAAGCCGCACTATACTGAGCGACTCAAGCAGATGCGTAAGCTGCAGGAACTTGCCCGCGCGCACTTAAAAATGCTGCCTCGGGATGCTGACGTTGAGCGTGATGACTTTTTATGGCTCTGGAGCCGTTTAAAGAGCTTCGTTGGCAACGATAGCCAAGTCTTGATCAATGAGCTGTTGGAACAAGAGCGTGTACTGATGCAGGCCCTCTCAACCTTGTTTACCCACCCCCTACCCGACCCTATCGAGCCGGTAGTGGATGAGTGCATGCGGGGATGCCGTAAGCTGATTCGCGAGCTATACAACCTGCAAAAACGTAATACTCGCCGCTAACTTTGCGGCGTTAACTCGGCTTTAATGCTCAGGGACTGTATCAGCCTGCAGCGACTGCTGAAAAAATAGAGCGGCGTTGATATTGACGGTCGCCTCAGGCGTGTTTTCCCTACTCTCTTCTCTACTTTTATCGCCACCCTCCTGGCGATGAAGCTCGATAGGCTCTGCGGGGCCGAGAAAGTAGGGCTCCCTCTGCCATAAGTAGAGATCTCCCAGAGTAGCAATTCGCGCTACCCATTCACGCATTTTTAATCGCCACTCATCTGCCGCTGGCTGCTCCTCAGCAATACAGCCCGTCACTTCCATCCCCAGCGCACGCCCGATAAAAATAGCCCGAGGCAAGTGCCAACTCTGGGTAACCAGCAGCGCCTCTTTAAGCTGAAACACATCCCGCGCCCGCACCATCGTGTCATAGGTGCTGAAGCCAGCGAAATCCATTGTCAGTTGCTCCGCAGACACCCCTCGGCGATACAGATCGCGCCACATGGCACGCGGCTCATTATAGGCTTGGGTGCGATTATCGCCAGAGATGAGCAGATGCTGAACACGCTGGTCAGCGATAAGGCGTGCAGACGTTCGCATGCGGGCATGAAAATGCGGGTTACGTAGCCCACTACGAGTCCAGTGGGAGGTGCCAAAGACAATCGCCACGTCTGTGGGTTGGCACTGCTCTAAATGACCGTCGATATAGCGTGCGGTACTTGCAAGCACCCATAAATTACCGGCTATAAATAGCAATGTCGCCAGCAGCAACAAGGCTCCTAGCGACATTAGAAAACGCTTTATCCAACGTAATAACAGGCTGTGCATCCAGCTCCCCAGCAGGGGTTAGAACATGCCGAGCTCAAGCTTGGCTTCATCGCTCATCATGTCACGACTCCAGGGTGGGCTAAAGACAATTTCGGTATGCACTTTGCTGATCTGCGGCGCTCCCAGAATCTTGTTGCGCGCATCGGCAGCGATGACATCGCCCATGCCGCAGCCAGGCGCGGTCAGCGTCATACGGATAGTGACTATCCGCTCGCCACTAATCAAGCGCTCAATCCGACAGCCGTACACCAGCCCTAGATCAACAATATTCACCGGAATTTCCGGGTCAAAGCAGGTGCGCAGCTGATCCCAGACAAACTGCTCAATCTCTTCATCAGTAGCACTTTCTGGCAGTGTCGGACGTGGCAGCGACTCAAGCCCCAGCGCATCAAGGTTACGCCCTTCAATGAGATACAAGCGGCCTTCAAAACCAACACTCACCGAGCTACCTTTGGCTTGCATTACGCTGACAATACTGTCTTCCGCCAGCGTATCCGTTTTGCCGAACGGAATCGCGATGGCCTCTACATCCCGCTGGAGCGGGAGTTTTTGACCGCGCTCAAGACTCGCAATTTGCTCGATATCCATAGATGTCCTTAGCGTACCATTCCAATCACACGGTTGAGCGCTGCCACAAACGTGTCTACTTCATCAAGGGTATTGTACGCAGCAAACGATGCACGACAGGTCGCCTCAACGCCAAAGTGATGCAGCAGCGGCTGGGCGCAGTGGTGCCCTGTACGAATTGCTACACCCAGCTGGTCAATCAGCAGGCCAATATCCTGCGAGTGAGCACCTTCAACAACGAAGGAGAGCACGCCCGCTTTATGCGGCGCAGTGCCTAATATCCGCAGGCCCTCAATGCCACTCACCGCCTGAGTTGCATGGTTAAGCAACACGGCCTCCCAGGCACCAATCGCCTCAACGCCAACGCCCTCCATCCACTCAAGCGCACGGCCAAGCGCAATCACTTCGGCAATGGCGGGGGTACCCGCTTCAAATTTATGCGGAATATCCGCAAAGGTGGTGCCTGCATCAAAGGAAACGGTTTTGATCATTTCGCCGCCACCCTGCCAAGGCGGCATGGCCTCTAGCAACGCCTGCTTGCCATATAGCACGCCAACACCCGTTGGGCCGTACACTTTATGGCCTGAAAACGCATAGAAATCCGCATCGATAGATTGAACGTCCACCTGCTGATGCGGCGTCGCTTGGGCGCCATCCACCAAGATGAGCGCGCCATGCTGATGCGCCAGCGCTGCCATCTCTTTCACGGGGTTAATCGTACCCAGTGCGTTAGAGACGTGATTCACCGCCACCAGTTTCGTGCGCTCGCTCAAGAGTTCACGATACGCCTGCATATCGAGCGCCCCGTGCGCGTCCACTGGGATGACCTTGATCGTGAAGCCACGCTCCGCCGCCAGCAGTTGCCAGGGAACGATGTTGGAGTGGTGCTCCAACATCGAGATCAGCACTTCGTCCCCGGCATTTAGCTGGCTGCGGCCCCAGCTTTGGGCCACTAAATTGATCGCTTCAGTGGTGCCCCGCGTGAAGATGATTTGGTGGGCATCTTCGGCATTGAGAAACGCTTTAGCACGATGACGCGTGGCTTCAAAGGCTGCCGTCGCTTCATCGGCGAGCGTATGCAAGCCACGGTGAATATTGGCGTTGTAGCGCGCGTAGTAATCGCTAAACACGTCAATCACCTGCTGCGGCGTTTGGCTGGTGGCGGCATTATCCAAATACACCAGCGGCTTGCCGTGAACCTCACGATTCAAAATCGGGAAGTCGCGGCGTAGCGCTTCAACGTCATAGGCCGCAACGCTGCGCTCGGTAGGCTTCTCAATCACGCTATGGGGCATTGATGACTCCTTGATTAATCGTTGAGCGCAGCCGCCGCTTCAACCAGTCCGGCGAGATTGAAACGCTCAGGCAGTTTACCGGCTACCGCCAGCTCAACGCGCTCGGCAATAGCATCAAGCGCCACTTGCTCAAGCACTTCACCAGCGAAGGCGAGGGTTAACAGGCCACGTGCAGTGGCTTCGTCGATACCCCGGGTACGCAGTGCGTAGATCGCATCCTCGTCCAACTGACCGGTGGTGGTGCCGTGGGAGCACTTCACGTCGTCGGCGTAGATTTCGAGCTCGGGTTTTGCGTCGATTTGCGCGCGATCTGACAGCAGCAGGTTCTGGTTGCTCTGGAAGCCTTCAATCTTCTGACTATCGCGCTTCACGTACACTTTGCCATTGAAGACACCGTGAGCGCGATCATCCAGAATGCCTTTGTAGTTCTCGTTCGAGAACGTCAGTGGCGCGTTGTGGTTCACCTTAGTGTGGTTATCCACGTGCTGGCGACCCTGGCCAAAGAACAGGCCGTAGAAGTTCGTTTCAGCGCCCTGACCGTTCAAATCACTGATCAGGTCGTTGCGCACCAGCGCTCCACCCAAATTCAGGTTGTACGAGGTGTAGCGGCTGTCGCGGTTCTGCTCGACGTGAATGCTCGCTACGTGCAGGTCACCAATGGGTGCTTCCTGGAGCTTGTAGTGGTTCAAAATTGCCCCACGGTCCAGCATTAGCTCTGCCACGACGTTGGTAAAGTTGGCGGCATCCGCCTCACCCACGTAGTGCTCAATGAGGGTAGCTTCGCTACGCCCAGCGGCTTCGACCAAAATGCGCGGATGGCTCATCACCGGCGTCCCCGCACGAGACAGGAACTGCAGCAAAATGGGCTTTTCGACGACGGTGCCCGGCGCGATGCGCACCACCGCGCCCTCTTCCATAAAGGCGGTATTTAGCGCGGCGAACGTGGAGAAATCGACCCCGGTTAAACGCCCCAGCGGGCCGCCCACGGCTTCATGGTTATCCGTCAGCGCTTTTGAGAGCGGCATAACCTGAACGCTATCCGGCAGGGCATCCAAATCAGACAGCGCCGCAGAAAAAACGCCATCCACGAACGTCAGCCGGTAAGCATCCAGCGGTAGCGTGAGGGCAGCCGCCTGGGCCTGAGAGAACTCGGCGTTCTCTGCCAAGGCAAAGTTGCCCTGGACGATGGCGCGAACATCGGTGTATTTCCACTCTTCATCGCGGCGGGTCGGGAAGCCCATTGCTTCGAAGCGAGCCGCGCCCGCCTGGCGGCGAGCGGCGATCCAGGTAGGCTCTCCAGCGCGCTGCTGACTGCGCGCCGCTAGCGTGTCCAGAAAGGTTTGGGTATCGCTCATGCCACGGACTCCTCAATGCCTTCGTAACCATTGGCCTCAAGCTCTTTGGCAAGCTCGGCATCGCCGGTTTTGACAATACGGCCATCGACCAGAACGTGGACTTTGT
>Ga0194137_10000659_pt1 | contig 22265 bp, 23 predicted proteins | sample TARM_MetaG_T3_14_FD_134025 | JGI IMG/M metagenome (GOLD analysis project Ga0194137, IMG submission 134025) | Freshwater microbial communities from Pennsylvania, USA, analyzing microbe dynamics in response to fracking - TARM_MetaG_T3_14 (version 2) | ecosystem: Environmental > Aquatic >... | reverse complement strand
GGAAGCCCGCTTCCTGATCTGCTGCCATTGCGAGGGTTTGCTGCTTCATATGGCCTCCTGTGCTGAAGCACAGGCATGCAAGTCGTACGCCAGTCAGCGGACCTTTTTCAGTGCATCCCTAAGCTTGCTTCTAGGATGTAAGGCACCGGATCTGTACGCAGGTGTGGCGGCCATTGCGGGACCGTCGGTGGGCAGCGATCAAATGTTAGCCACCACGCCTTGGGCTCAAGCACTTGAGGACACGCCACAGAAAGGCACCGCAAAATGCCTGGAGCTTGCAGGTGATAAGCGTATTCACTTTCAAACGCAAGTCTCGAACATCGCTTACGGAACAATGGACTTGAATGGCAACGACGGGCATTTTGCTCCATGTATGTTCACTGACGAAGCAGCCAAGACTTGGTTTTGCTCGAAAGAGAAGCATCCTGGCCAGTACGAATTGGTCAGCGTGAAATGGGCTCAGTACAACACTGAAATACTGCGCTCGGTCTATGGCAGCGGAACATTGACCCAAAAGAACAACCTCAATGGCGACCAAGCTGTCGAGAACATTAGTACCGATAGAGAACATGCTCCTCTGGCCCTGCTTGCCATCCGCAAAGTTGGTCATGCTTGGCCGGCCGGAACAGGTCAAGCAAATGGGCCTGGTGGTGATTGGATAGCCCAATCAAGTTTGAACTATCCGAACTACATCATCAACTGGATGCTCAAGCACAACAGGCGGGCCCAAGCGATGTAGCTGGTCTACCTCCCCATATGCGCTTGGCGCTTATATCTTGATCGCGCCAGAACAGCCATTGTCATCGCGGCATCAGACTTGCAAGCAAACCAGAAGCGACTTCTCGTATGCAGCTCATCCGGACGCCTCCCAGCCTGTTTCACTTCGGCCTTGCTGATCGGCATAGCGTCCGCGCACGCCCTAGTCCTGCAAGGCTCCATCATCTTCAGTCCTAACTTCCACCAAACTACGCTCAAGTAACGCGTGCTTGCAGTCCTGCCTGCGCAGTTTCCCGCTAGTCGTCTTTGGCACTTGGCCGGGTTCAACCAGAGTCAGCCCATGCAGCGGCAGCCCGCAGGACTGCATCAGCAATTTGCCCACGGTCTGACGCAATTCGGTCACGTTCAACAGCGAATCCATGTCCGGCCTCACTTCCGCCACGATCCACGCGCCTTGCTCCTCGTCGATGGCAAAGGCTGCGCTACAGCCCTTGCGCACGAAGGGGCAAGCCTGCTCGATGGCAGTCTCAATGTCCTGAGGATAGTAATTGCGACCACGCAAGATGATCAAGTCCTTGATGCGCCCCGTGACAATCAACTGCCCATCGTTGGAGACGAAACCTAGATCGCCAGAACGCATATACGGACGAGGATCATCATCCTTCCTTGCCTCAAAGGTCTCATGGGTAGCGGCCGGGTTGTTCCAGTAACCTAACGCTACGCTCTCGCCACGCACCCAAATCTCCCCCACCTGCCCCGGCGCCAGCTCAAGCCGTGTCCGAGGCTCCACGATGGACACCTTGAGGCTCTCGGCTATTGAACCGCTACTCACAAGCCGCAAGACCTGCGGAGACGCGTCCTCTTTACTCGCCTCCAAATGAATCTCGCCACGCTGCATGGCCTCAGCCGACACAGACATCACACAAGGTGGACGTCCAACCGGACCACCGCTGACGAACAAGGTCGCTTCGGCCAAGCCATAGCAAGGAAAGAAGCGCCGGAAATGGAAGCCCGCTTTGGCAAAGCGGGCTGCAAAGCGCTCCAGAGTCTCAGCCCGAACAGGCTCAGCGCCGCAAAAAGCGATCTCCCAATGCGACAGGTCCAGACGGGCAATGTCTTCGTCCGAACTCTTCTTTACGCACAGCTCATAAGCAAAGTTAGGACCGCCACTGATCGCTGCCTGGTGCACATGGATCGCCTCTAGCCAGGCCATGGGACGCTTGAGGAAGTCCAACGGCGACATTAGAAAGCAAGTGCCCTCAACCCAGATGACCTGTAAGATGCATCCGATCAATCCCATGTCGTGGTGAAGTGGTAACCAACTCACGCAACTGCGGACGTCAGAGCGGAACGAGGCCTCGATCATGTCAAGGTTGGCCCGCAGGTTCCCATGCGTGACACGCACCCCCTTAGGCAGTCCCGTCGATCCCGATGTGTATTGTAGGAAGGCCAGCCGCGCATCATCAGTTGTGAAAGGCGTGAGCTCATATACCTGCCCGATGAAGGCATCGTCCGTATCGGCATCAGTCAGGATCCATTGCAGATGGGGCCGGATCTGGGCCAGCATTGCACCGGCTGGCGCCAGCGCCACCATGCTCAAGGTCAGGATGCCGCTAGCACTGCAATCGTCCAGTGCGCCAAGCAGGCGCAATTGCTCCTGCCGATGCAAGGGCAAGCTCAAGGGTACCGCGACGAGCCGGGCCTTGAGGCATGCCAGAAAGGCTACGACGAAATCAACCGATTGCGGATATAGCAAAACGAGCCGGTCGCCCTCTTTGAACTTCAGGGACAACTCATTTGCCAGCCTGGCGACATGCCGGTCCAGTTCTTTATAAGTAACGCTGGACAGCTTGCCAAACACGGCCCCAACGAACTGGAACGCGATGCGATCTGGGGCGCAGATGGCGTTGGCCTGGAGCCTGGCAATGAGATTGTGCGATGTGCTGTTCATATCAATATCCTCCACTGTTGGCATGGGCTCGTCGCAGCCTTCTGCCCGCGACGGCCAAGACTGGTATCCCAATGATCAAAAATAGGCCCATCGCCATGCCTGTGCCAAACAGTAGGAACATGGCATCGATCGCCTGCATTGAAGCTAGGCGGCGCATCTGCCTGAAGAGCAGGAGAGCCGGAGCATCAACCTCTGAGGGCAACTGGAAGGGTAGGTATACGACATTAGCCGGCTCCTGCCGCATTAGCGGGTAGTTAGCCCGGGCACCGAGATCGGCGAAGCGTTGGTCGGTGAACTGGCGAAAGACCGTAGCGGTAACTGCCACGCCCGCGCTGCCGCCAAACTGCCGTAGCAGATTGAGCAACGCAGCACCATGCCCCACCAGTGCGGGCTCCAAGTTGCGAGCTGCGAGAATGCCGAGCGGCACAAAGATCAGCCCCACGCCGAACCCTCTGAGCGCCTGAGGCAGCATGATCTCCATAGAGCTGCTAGACAAGGTCAAATGGCTGGACAAGACCATTGCATACACAAAGAGTATCCCGCCGGTGACGATGGCAGCCATCGCCCTCACCTCCTTGCCATCTTTGGTTAATGTGCTCGATATCGCCATCGCCACCGCAGAGGCCACCGCCACAGGTAGCATCAGGATGCCAGTTTCGACCGGCGAGTGCCCCAGCAGGTTCTGCAAGTAAAAGGGGAAGATGAAGACCGTGCTGTAGTGCGCCGCGCCAAGGAAAATGGAGAAGACTAGGGACTTCGCATACAACCCATCCTTAAGCACATCGAGATTTACGACGGAATCGTCCTTGCCGAAGCTTCGAGACAGGAAAAGCACCATCCCCGACAGCGCAGCGGCGCTCAGTATGCAAATGGTCGGCGACGACCACCATTGCAACCGCTGGCCCTGCTCCAGCACGATTTGGAGCGAAGCCAGTCCCGTCACCATGCCCGCAAATCCGGCTAGGTCTATTCGCCGCCCCTGCCCAGTTGCGCCAACCGGCAGCATCCACGCCAAGATCAACAACGTAGCTATGCCCAGCGGCACATTGATGAAGAAGATCCACGGCCAAGCATACAGCTCAGTGATGTAGCCACCAAGAGTAACTCCGAGGATAGGGCCGAGCATAATTCCTGCGCCATAGATTGCCAGGCCCTTGCCGACTTCCTCCTTGGGGAAGCAGTCGTAGATGATGGTCTGCGAAAGCGACAGGATGCAGCCACCCGCGCCCCCTTGAACCACCCGCCATGCAACCATGGACCAAAGTCCCGTGCTCTGGCCACATCCGTAGGAAGCCGCGATGAAAACAAGTAGTGAAGCGAGAAAGTACCGTTTGCGGCCGAATACCTCCGCTAGCCAGGTTGAGGCGGGCATAACCACGACGTTGGCAACGATATAGGCCGTGGATATCCAGGCAACCTCGTCGTAGGACACCGCGAAGGCCTGCATCATGTGCGGCATGGCCACATTCACGATCGTAATGTCGAGCAGCTCCAGCATTGAGGCTAGCGTCACACCGACAGCAATGTAATATCGCCGATGTTCCAAAAGGTTAGCATTGATCACCGCATCGCCGTTCTGCATGGACGCTACCTCAATGGAAACACCACTGAGGCGTTCATCCCAGGTACGAACAAGGCGGTCGCCTTCATGTCGGGCACAACCTTGACTGGAATGCGCTTGACGGCACGGGCCGTATTGGCACCGTCCTCCGCAGGGAAGATCGAGAACAGGTCTGTGGTCGCGACGCCAATGGATTCGACCCGCCCATCCAGTTCGACATCTGGCAGAGCGTCGATGTGGATCTTGACGGTGGCACCCACACGAACACCGGCGATATCGGTTTCTTTGACCGAAGCCACCACGCGCAGGCGCGCCCTTTCGGCGATCATCATTAGCACCTGCCCCGTCTTCACCACTTGTCCAATGGTCACAGATCTCTTGGCCACCCGCCCGCCCACCGGTGAATAGACGTCTGTCTTCACAAGCCTAGCGTGCGCAATCGCGCGCGAGGCCTCTGCCTGCCGCAGATGGCTCACCGCCAGGCGTTGGGCGGCTTGGCTGGCCTTGAGCTGATAGCGACCGGCCGCCAGTGCGTTAGAGGCAGATTCAGCCTGCAACTGGGCAACGCGGGCCGCACTTTCGGCATTTTCCAGTTGCTGCCGCGAGGTCATGCCATCCGCTACGAGCGCCTTCGACCTCGCCAGCGAGTCCTTGGCTTGCCGAGCCAGCACCATGGCCTGCTCGTAGGCAGACTTGAGCACCTCGATATTGCTCGCGGCGTACTGAACGCGCGCCTGTGTTTCGCCCATGTCTGCCCCGACGCCAGCCTGCACCTTGGCAGCGTCCAAGTCAGCCTCAGCGAGTTGTAGCCCCTGCGCCAGATCGACCTTATCGAGTTGTACTAGCAGTTGTCCATGCTCGACGACATCGTTTTCATCGCTGAGCAAGGCACTCACACGCCCATCGACCTGAGCGATGACGGGAATGATCTCGCCCTCAACATGCGCCTGATCGACAGTCAGAAAGGCCTGCGAGGTACGCCACCAGAACACCCCTGCCACCAGCGCCACCCCAACGCCAAGCCATTTGATCCCCCAATGAAAACGCATACACACAAGAGGCCTTTTCTCGTCCGACGGCCACGCCGCTCAGATGCCAAATACCACTTTCTCAAACACCTTCGCATGCGAAATGCCGCTCATCTCCCTCAGGCTGGGAATGTCGCCATGAGGATAGAAACAATCCCCCACCGCGAAATGCTTCAAGGGCAGACCGAGGTCTTCCTGTTTCATCCACAAGGCCAGCTCGCTGCCCAGGCCACCAATCGCTGTGTTCTCCTCCAGCACCAGCACCTCCTTGTAGGAAGTCACAAGATGCCGTAGCAAAGCCTTGTCCAAGGGCTTGACCTGCCGAATGTGTGCCACGCCCACGGATTGCCCTTTATCCGACAGCTTGTCACGCAGTGACATGGCTTCCGAGTAGGTAACGCCCGTGCATAGGATGAGGAGGTCTTCGCCCGCTGAGACGTGCTCAATCGCAGCAGGCGGCGGCAACGACTGATTGCGTAACTCAGGAGAGAAGACGGTATAAGCATGGGGCGTCAAGATCGCCACAGGCCCTTTTGCCTTTTCCACGCTGTCTCTGATGGCTCGGTAATAATCATTACCGTCACGGGGCGAGATCATGGTCAGGTTCGGCAGGCAACGCAGGTAGCTCAAGTCAAATACGCCATGATGCGTCGGGCCATCCGGCCCGGCAAAGCCGCTGCGCCCGATCAAGAGCACCGCATGGATGTTCTGTAGACAGATGTCCTGGAACACTTGGTCGAACGCGCGGGGCAGAAACGCTGCGTGCAAAGCCACCACGGGAATATTTCCGGCGATCGCATGTCCATTCGCACTGGCTAGGGCATATTGCTCGCACATACCCGCATCAAAAAAGCTCTCGGGGAATTCATCTTGGAAGACGTCTAGGCCATTGCCACCGCACATGGCCGGGGTGATTGCTACGACGCGCTCGTCCTCTCGCCTGAGGTCGCACAGTGCCGCAGCGTTCACGTCGACGAAGCGGATCAGGCCTTCGAACGTCTGCCGTTTCTGCCCCGTGGCCGGGTCAAAGGGATCGGTGTAATGGAGCCGTCGCCGTGTGTCCGCTTCTGCGACCGGCAGCCCACGGCCCTTAACGGTGCGGACATGGATGACGGTATGTCCGTCCAGCCGATGAACCTCTTCCCATGCGGCTGCCAGTGCATGTAGATCATGCCCATCGGCGCAGTGCACGTAGCCGAAACCAAGGAGGTTGAACAGGCTCTCGGAGGTCTGTGCAGACCCGAATATCCTCGACAGATTCCCAAGGTTACGCTCAATCGACCAGCCGTTGTCATTCAATACCAGAATCAAACGGGAATGCCCGGCAGCGGTGAGGTTGTTCAATGCTTCCAGTGCCAGGCCTTCAGCCATGGCCGCATCCCCTACCAGACAGATGACACGACTGGCATCCGGCCTGCGCTTGAGTGCTTCGACTAGCGACACGCAGGCGGAAACCCCGGAACCTCCGTGGCCCGAAATGTAGTGATCACGCGGGTTTTCGTATTTATCTGCGAAGCCACTCAAGCCGCCTGTCTTGCGAATAGAGGCAAAGACATTGGGTCGCTCGGTCAGGAGTTTCATCAAATAGGATTGATGCCCTGTATCTGAAATAATGTAATCTCGGTGATAGTCAAACTCCTTGAGCATCGAAACGATCAATTCGACAGTGCCGAGGTTGGAGCCGACATGCCCACCATGTTCGGAAAAATTATCGATCAAGAGTGCCCGGATCTGATCACAAAAGGGCCTCAGTCCGTCATAGGTCAATGATTTGATGGTCTCGATTGAATATCTCATTCTATTCTCCACTATTCACTCCCGGCGGAAATGACATAAACGGCACCTTCTGCCAACAGGTTTGGCCACAGGCGATGCCACATCGGTGAGCGGGCATTTTCGTATGGAAAACCATTGGTGCTCAGCTTCCTGAATTTTGGGAAGCCTTGCTCTTTTAAGAATTGATCGAAATCCACCAACGACCAGAACCGGATGTGCTCACTCGGGTGCCATTGCCATTGAACCGGGAAACGCCCGCCCATCATCCTGAATCTGTGCTTGTAATAAGCAATGTTGGGAACAGTCAGAATCAGGCTTTTCCTGAAATGCCCCCGGGCCTTGCTCAAGACATCTTCCGGGTTGGCAATATGCTCCAGCACCTCGCTAATGACTATGTAATCATAGGTTTGGTGTATTTGGAAATCGGACTTAGAAATATCGCCTTGTCGGCACAACATGCCTGCCGCACGTGATTTGCGTAGAGCTGTTTCAGAGATGTCCACACCCTCCCACTGGAGGCGGCTTACTTTGTCCTTGGCATATCGAAACAACTCCCCGTCACCGCAACCAATGTCCAATACAGATGAATTACTCTCAATGAGCGGGGTGATTTCATAGACCCTCGGTGGATAAGGCCTACCCTGGCGGATTTGCCAGTAAGCCTCGTAATCCATGTTCTCCAGCAGTTTGGACGGATACAGTTTCGACATGTCGACTCCAGCAGTGTCCGGCTCAGGCCGCGACAGCCGCTCGCTCGGAAGTGGCGCAGTTCGCGGTGGCACGTTGCAAAAAAGCCTTCAAACGACGCTGCATTTCATCCAGTTCCTCGTCCGTCAGATTCAGCGGAGGAAGCAGCGAAACGACATGCCCCAATGGCCTCAGGAACAGGCCAGCATCACGCCCCCATTCGGCCAGCGTCGCGGAATCCGTCAAAGGTGTTTTTTGTTCGCGATCGGAGACCAGCTCCAGGGCGCCCATCATGCCGTCGTAGCGGACATCCCCGACGATGGGAATCGACCTACAGTCCTCCAGCATGTCGGCGAAGCGCTTTGCGTTGCGCTGCACCTGCCCAGCGAAATGCGGCGCAGACACTCTGTCCAGATGAATACGTCCGGCCATGGCGCTTAGGGGGTTGCCGCCACAGGTATTGCCGTGGGCAAAAACATGGTCGCCTTTTTCGAAGGCGTCGTAGATTTTCTCGGCAACGACACAGACACCCAACGGCATCACGCCGCCGCCGATGGCTTTGGACAGCACCAGGATGTCGGGGGCCAAGCCGTCTTTTTGAAAGGCAAACTTGTCACCGCATCGGTACATGCCCGTCACCACTTCATCGCATATCAGCAAGATGCCGTGCCGGGAACATATGTCCCGGATTTTGCTCCGGTAGCCTTCGGGTGGCACGATGATCCCACCGGCGCCTTGGACAGGCTCCATGATCAGGGCGCCGATTTTGCCGCCGGATGATGCGATGACCTCTTCCAATTGATCGGCGCACCGCAGGCCGCATGAGGTAGGTTGGAGACTGAATTCGCACCGATAGCAATGCGGACTGGCAATGGGAATGAATTTCTTCGAGAGATGGCCTTCATAACCCGTGCGGTATGCCCCAATACCCATCGCCGACAACGCGCCCATAGTGACGCCATGGTATGCGTTTTTCAGATAGACGATGCTATCTTGGCCACTGCCGGTGATGTAATGGTATTGCAGGGCCAGTTTCAAGGCGGTTTCTACCGCATCGGATCCGCCATTGGAAAAGAATACCTTCTTGAGGTGGGGTTCCCCAATGAAATCCAACAGAGACATAGCATATTTAATTGCAGGCTCATTGAGAGCGCCGAACAAGCTCCCGGTCGAGACCCCATCATGCAAATATGCGACCAGTTTTTCAATATATTCCATCGGGCCGTGCCCGACACTGGCGTGCCACAGTGAGGATACACAATCGAACAGCTCTCGCCCTTCATTGTCAAGTACATAAGGGCCAGATGCTTTTCTTATGACCATAGGTCTGGTCATGAATTTCTTCATATTCGTGAAAGGCAACCAGACCGCACTCAGGTCCAGAGAATCCTCAAGCTTCATATCTTCCATGAAAGTGGCCTCCCCGCACTGTGGACCCATTATCTTCATGTTGACTTGGTGATCAAATAGCCCGGTGGAGCTATCGTGTGCTTTGTTTGGCCGCCTACCGCTGTGCGCCACGGGCCGAGCGCCCGTTCTCAGTGGCGTACATGCTAAAATTCGTCTTTATCGTCCGGCCTTGGCCACATCCGTAGCAATCGGACACATAGGAGACCGTCCAATGAAAACGCGCATCGGCTTGATATTTGGCGGACAAAGTTGTGAACACGATGTTTCTCGGCTTTCCGCGGCAAATATTGCGCGCGCCCTGGACCCCGATCTTTTCGAAGTGCTGCCCATTGAAATCTCACGCGAGGGCATCTGGTTTTCCATTGCCCTTACAGATTTGCTTGCACCCCAATCTTCGCAACAACCTGCGAGTACCTTGCCCCAGCGCTTTTTCTCACTCGATCCATATTTTCGGCACACATCGGTACAGGACGCCCTGGTGGATGTCTTTTTCCCCATCGTCCATGGAACCGGTGGCGAGGACGGCGCCCTGCAAGGCCTCCTGCGGTGCCTAAACAAGCCATTCATCGGCTCCGATGTCCTCAGTTCGGCGGTGTGTATGGACAAGGATGTGACGAAGCGCTTGCTGCGCGATGCTGGCCTACCCATCGGGAAATTCGTTTGTGTGCCTCGGCCTCAGGCCGCTGCGGCCAACTACGAGTCCCTGGCGTCTCAACTGGGCACACCCTTTTTCGTCAAGCCTTGCAACACCGGTTCCTCCGTGGGCGTCCAGAAGGTGATTGATGCGGCGCAGTTCAACGAGGCATTGCGCAATGCCTTCCTATTCGACGACAAGGTGCTGTGCGAAGAAGCCATATCGGGCAGGGAAATCGAATTCGCGGTTATGGGCAACATGGAACCCTGTGTTTCGATCGCTGGCGAAATCAGGATGCAGCGCGACACGTTCTACTCGTATGAGGCCAAGTACTGGTCGGATGACGCTGCGGAACTGATCGTGCCCGCACAGCTCGATGAGGCACTGTTGAAGAAAGGGCAAGTATTAGCACTGCAAGCCTTCCAAACCCTAAATTGCCGAGGGCTGGCGCGGGTGGACTTCTTCTTGAAGGACGACGGTCAGTATCTGATCAACGAACTCAATACCTTGCCCGGTTTCACATCCAAGAGCATGTACCCCGTCCTGTGGGACGCTTCTGGAACGTCATATCGCGCCTTATTGACTGAACTTGTGGAGCTCGCTTTGGATGTGCACCGCTCACGCCAGTCGCTCGTGCGCATCCCGCCCACGCCATCAAGAAGCTGAAAGGCCAGGCGCCAGAGGGCGCCTGGCCTTGAGCAGTGGAGAGATACAAGCGGCCAGTTCATCAATGTTGGATGGCAGCTGGCCGTTGTGCATCAAGCTCATCTCATCGAGTTGGACATGGAAATGCGCTTCAAGCGACAAGGCTAGTTCCATCAATGCCAGCGAATCGAAGGCCTTGCAGTCATAGTCTTCGAACGGCTTGCTAGCATCCTGGGGCTCAAGAAGATCCATGCCAAATTGACGCGCACATATCTTCATGATTTCCCGTTTTAGCCAGCTCGCATCATCGAGGCCGTCATCGGCGGGATCCATGGTGTCTGAACCTTTCGCCACTTAGATGTGCCTAGCCTTGACGTGGGGCATCACTTCCTCGCTGAAAAGCTTCATCGAAGCTTCGACTTCCACTGCCGACCCGATGGACTCGAAACCGCAGATGATTTTCTTCAGCCCGGTGATGTCCACCGTCTTCTGCAGTTTGCGAACGCATTCGTCGGGTGTGCCCATGGGATTGAGCCGAATGTAGGTCTCCACCCGCTTTTCCACGCTGGCTTCACCACGCAACACTGTCTCCTTCCATTTACGGCGATGGTATTCATAAGAATCGAATTCGCTGCGTTGGAAGTCCAAGACGTTCGTGATGCGCAAGCATTCATCCAACCACCAACACAAATAGTTCTTGCTGTTCTGTTTGGCTGCCGCAGAGTCCCTGCCCACGCTGGTGATGCAGGACAAAGCGTGTTCGATTTTGGAGGTGTCATGTCCGCTGGCTCGCGCAACCGAGTTGTAGAGTTCGAGCTGCGACGCCTTCTCATCGTCTTCCATGACGAAGTTCATGATTAGCGGCAGGCCCAACCTGGCTGCCCATTCCGTGGTGGACGGCGATTGCGCCACTGCATACATGTTAGGCCGTGGCCGCGTGAAGACCTCTGGGTAGACCTCTACCTCTGGGAACGACAGGATGGGTCCGCAAGGCGCCGCCTTGCCGGTCGTCCAAGTTCGAATCAGGATATCGGTCCACTCCTCCAGCATTTCCCGGTTCTTCGCCATGTCAACGCCGAGCACATGGTAATCCTTGTCAAAAAAACCTCTGCCGATGCCTAGGATGAAGCGGCCCTTGCTCAATTGATCCAGCAAGGCAACCTCTTCAGCCACCCTAATCGGATGCTGTAAGGGAATGACGTTGATGGCAGTGCCCACCTTGAGACTTTTCGTTCTCGACAGGATGTGCGCCGCGAGGACCGTCGTGGATCCCACCAGGCCGTATTTAGTGAAATGGTGTTCGAGTAGCCAAGCGCTCTCGAACCCCATTTTTTCCGCCATTTCTGCATGACGCACAGTCGTGTCCAGAACCTCGGTAGCCTCCCTGTCGGGCGGTTGCGCGGTGGTAAGAAAAAGCCCCCATTTCATTTTTCATTCCTTTCATGTGAACAATCAATTGCCAGCGATGCCGGCTCGCTGCATGCGGGTTTCATATAAGGATTGCGCCACGACCATCTGGAAGGACGGCTCCTCGGGCTCGGTAGCGGTGCGGCCTTCAAATCCCATTGCCGCTGAACAAACGGTGATGTACAGGTTTCTTGCTGCGACCATGTTGCGCCCAAGGTCATGAACGGCTCCTCCCAAGGAGACGATGCCTAGTTGGCGCCGGCTTTGCGCCGTAAGTACATCCCGCACCTCCCCCTGATCGACCCAGAGATCGTCCTTTGCAAGAATGGCAGTTACGGGTTGGTGGCTGCGCAGTAGTTCGTCCCGGCATGGCTCCTTACCGAGCCATTTGTTTTCATGCACATCGACCCAGAACGGCCTGGCGCGGACCTCATGCCCCTCTACCGTCATGACCTCCGGCAAGCTTTCATGGCTTTCCGCAGCATAGTCATGCCCGAGCACACGCGCCAATGTGGCGCCCAAATTCACGACGCCGACGATTGTGATCAGGTTCGCCACGACATCCGACTCTGCCAGCAGACGATAGGCCATCCGTGCGGACAGGCTGCCGGCGACCACATGCACCTTCGATCCAGTTTCGCGGCTGACCCAATCCACGACGGTGCGCATGCTCAGCAGTCCGCGAGTCATCGTGAAGTCCAGCATGCAGCCCGAACTCAAGCCAACATGGTCCAGGGTGTCGTATCTGTAGACGTCAAAGCCATTGCCGGCCAAATAAAGAGCCAAGCCGGCCCCGTGGTTCATGCGCTTACCGAACCCGCCAGCTACCACCACAGGCATCATGTCGCCGATGCCAGATACCTTCAATGGGCTTTGGCGCCACAGCTCTATTTCGGCATCCCCACCTACCGGTAGACGCAAGCGTGAAAAGCCGGACTCAGCAGCCTTAAGGCTCGACATACAATTTCTCCATGCGCAGCGCACAGCCATGGCTGTCCCGGGTTTCAAGACGTCGGCTGACTTCTACCCTCAACCCCTCTCTGCCGCATGCGCAGCGCCCCTCGCGTACCGTGCCGATGTCATCGGAAAGAATGAAGGCGGGATAACTTGTGGCGGACGCGTCCAGATAGAACAAAACGCCTTCGACACCCGCGTCCTGTGGTACCAGCCTGTATGGATCGCAGGTACCGACATAAACCCATGGAGGCACGTGCTTCTGGTGGTTGCTGCATTCAAAAATTACAGAATTAAGCTCCACCTGATTGAAGGCGTCCCGCACCTGGGCAGGGCTGCTCAAATCAAAGCACGCAAGCACATTTGCCATGAATTCATGGCGTGCGACGGCTGCGCCTGTATGGCGTTTCCATCCGCCAGCCGTGAGGACAGTCAGGCGTTCTTTCGCGGACATCACCACGCCCTGTTGAGCCAAGGCCTGCATCAGGCGCTGAACAAAATAGGGGGGGCCCACTAGTCCCACATGCTTGCGATGGTCCAAGGCGTCGCGCATGCTGCGAATTGCCAGGTCCGTATCCAGCTTTCCATTTCGCACCACTGACACCGTGGGATAGAGCAATTCGACTAAGCCCATTACATAAGGGAACCAGACTTCTCCTGCTTCGGACAATTCCGGCCCCAGGTTGATGATGGCCAGATCGTCCTCGGACCAGTTGTCGACTAGATGCAAGCCCGTCCGTACTGATCCCAGCAGGCGTTGCAAGGTCAGACGATCCCGTGGCACCTTGCTCTTCAGACCGGAGGTACCACTACTTTGGTACCAGGCCTCGACCGAGCCTTCGTCAGCGCTGCATGGCGGCCGCATCTTGAACATAGAGACCGGATACACGGGAATCTGCGCAATCTCCGATACCGCGCCACCGTCGAGCCGCTCCACGTAGCTTGCGTAGTCCCCACAGGCACGGCGGTGGTACTCGAAAGCCTCCCACGCCAAATCCGCTCTCATGCGCTGTTGCTCGGAACCAGACAGATCGAAGCAAGATGTCTCAGAAAACATGATCGAATCCAATGCACCGCATGCATTGAATTCCCTCTCGATGATTCCCCCCCGCACGTCATTCATCATGGTATGAACTCGACAAATCTGTTTTCTTCTGCGAAGCGATATTGATTGATCTCGATAGCTACCTGCTTGGGATAAACCTCCGAGGGCATCTCATTGGACACATAACGAACCAAACGCTGCATGGGGTAGCGACCGTCATGTGCGCCGCCTACGCGAAAAATATTGTTCATGCCCAACTCGACGATCCTTGAGACACCCGCATGCCCCGCAGCATCCCTGATGGACAAAGCACTCGACCAGGGATGGACGCCCAGGGTCTGCACGTCGGCATTCAAATGAGGCAGTACGTCCTGTGGCCGGTCGATCGCATGCACGTAGATGAAGCGCCCCAGCGGGTGACGCGGGACTCGCCCAGCCGGCGTCCGCACGATCGTCCACTCGGCCGGCTGCTGGGATGACACCATGTCATGTCCCAGGAACACCGCCTCGCGCTGTGCAATCGCGTGGCTAGCGATCTCGTCGAAGCGGTGCACGCCTTTCGGGAAGAATCTCCCCAAGCGTTCGAGTGCCTGGCCTAGCGCCTGGATGAAGCCCTCCGAATCTCCCACTACGAAGACCTGCTGCGTCGAAAAGCACGCGCGTTGATCGTATGCGCAGATGCTAAAGGCCAGCTTTTCTGCCGCATCGTCCCACGGCACATCTGGACAAATCAGTGCCAAGCTACGCTTAGGGCCAAAAGCCAGCAGATCGGTTTCACCCTGGCGATGGGTATGTGCCCACGTCATGGCCTCGTCCGCGCCCCAGGCACAGATGACATCGGCCTGCGCAGCCCATTTCGCCGGTTCCTCAGAATCGTCGTCCCGAGACCAATGCACTACCGTCAACGCTCGCGCCAGCGGGCTGGACGAATCAACGTCCATCAAGCTGCCAGCCAAAGCGTACGGAGTGAAAAGATCGTCGGACGATGCCTTGATAACGCACGTGTTCTTCGTGAGCAGTGCCCGCACAATCGACACTACACAGGACATGGGCACGTTGCCTGCACAAACATGAAGGGTTTGCCCCTTCGGAAACGCACGAACTTCTGACTCCTCACGCTTGATCCAAGCATCCAGGATATGTCTGTCGCCCAATTCGATGGCCACGGCGTCGTACATGGCTGCCTGGGAAGACAGCAGCATGGCTATCCAATTGGCTTCCCATTCCGCCATTTTCTGGGAGTAGCCCAAATATGCAACCAGGTCTTGGATGTACACCCTCCGCCGGGCATACTCGCGCGATTTCCAGTTCTGCCCCACGTTGTAGAGAAAGGCAACGATGTCGCTCAGCCGCAGCGAAGACAAATCGGCAGTGCGGCTTTCGCGCCAAGCTTCGGCATGATGTTTGGCTAGCAGAGGCAACTCGACTGCGGCCCCCGTCCTGCAAACGATCCTGCGCCTTGGGACTTGCCGCTCGACAAGGCGCTCGCCATTGACGATGAAATCGATCTGCTTGTCCATGCTCAGTGAAATCCCACGTTTTCCATCCTCGCAAACCAGGCTTCCCGTATCGCCACGCCAGGCCCTGAGGAAGACATCAGACGCGATTGAATGTCGACCCTGTCCTGAAGCGGTTTGAGGATGTCTGACGGCAGCTTGGCGATCACCTCGGCCATACTTCGATGCGTGATGGTGGACACTAGCTTGAGCTGCTGCCGGCTGGTCTGCTGGGATTCCTTGCGGTGCGCGGGAAAGCCGGCACCCCACTCGATGTCCGAGTCGAACAGTTTCTCCAGAACGAAGCCAAGGTTGACTTCCGCAGCCCATCCATACCCCTGATTCAGAGCCAGGGAGATGCAATTGCCGGAGTTGATCTGCTTGAACAGCCATGCGTCGAGCGGATCCTGGATGCGGCCGCACACCACGCCGGGGTACTGACAGGCAGAGTTCATATAGCCGATGCCTGTGCCGCACCCGCCGATCACCAGATCGGCCCAGCCCGCGTTCAAGGCTATCCCGGTGAGCAGCCCAGTGTGAATGTAGGTCAGTGGGTCTGTACGGGCTGCACACATGCCCAAGTTCAGCACCTCATGGCCCAGCCTTTCGATCGTGTCCACGATGACGGCATTTTTTTCATGCGTGCTGATTTCGCTGATGACTGCAACCCTCATGATTCCCTCCCTTGATGTACTGTTTGCTCTGTCTGGCTGGCGCCCAGGGCCATGCGGAAGCGCTGGCCGATCACATTCAAAGGCAACGTAATCCTGGGTGCGCGCGTTCCAGCCGTTTTGGCGATGAATGCATGAATCAGAAACGGGCCATCTGCCCTCGCACTGAAACCATCTAGTACTGCCAGAAAGTCTTCCAGCTTATCCACGCATGCGGCATCGCCATAGCCGATCGACAAGGCGAAGGAAGCAAAATCGAAACCTTCGGCACAAGTGGGCTGGCCACCTGTCGACTCATAGCTGCCGTTGTCCAGAACGATGTGCAGCAAATTGGTGCAACCGAGCGCTGAGGCCATGAACGCATTCGATGGATTCATCAATAAGGCGCCATCGCCATCAAGCACCACTGTCGGCCCTGGCCTGCACAGCGCGATACCCGTGGCAATGGCACTAGCCAGGCCCATTGAGCCCACCATATAGAAGTTGAGGCTCCGATCGCCAAGCGCCATGGCTTCCCGGCAGGAGTAGCCTGTCGTGACGACCACCGGTGCCGTCGGCAGCTTGTCGTAAACCGCCTTCATGCAGACCATACGGTTCATGTGCTGGCACTCCATCCCATCAGATCAGGCTCGACCAGCAAGGCAGCCGATCGACCACTGGCGAAAGAGGACTTCGCCCAGACAATGTCTTCCTCGTAGCTAGCCGAGCCCAACGTTCTAGTCTCTATACCCAGGCCATGCAGAATGGGTGCCGTCAATTTGCCCATCAGCAGGTTTTCCTCGGAGTCGCTAGCAATGTGGCCGCGCAGGCTGACAAGCAGCGTCAATGGCACACGAAAGGGCTGGGTCAGCGACGCCAGCGCGTTGATCGATTGGCCCAGGCCCGAGTTCTGCATCATCACCAGGGGTTGCCGGCCGGCGAAATACGCCCCGCAAGCCAATCCGACGGCACTGTCCTCCCTTGGCGCATACACGTGCCGATACCCGGCATCGCGTGCGCTGGCGTCGATCGCCGATATGAGTGGGGCGAGAATGCCGCAGGGCACATTGACGAAGAAGTCATAGCCCTTGGTCAGGGCACTTGAAGCGATGCTTTGCGCCAAGGGATGGATAGCGCCACTGCTTTCTTCACGCTTGGAAGATGGGTTCTTCAACTTCTTTCTCCCTGTTCGCAACGATCAGCTTGCCAGTTCAGCTCTCTCAAAATCTGATCTGCGACTTTGCGCGGCGACAAACCATATTTCTCGTGCAGATCCTGCTCATCGCCTGACTCGCAAAACACATCGCTGACGCCAATGCGCATATGTCTGACCGGTAGGCCCTGCGCCGCTAGGGCCTCCGACACGACCGCGCCTAGCCCTCCGATGACGGAATGGTCTTCTAGGCTGACCACGAGCCGCTTTCTGGATGCCTTGTCGGCAATTGCTCTGCTGTCACACGGTTTGAGGCTTGGAACATGCACTACCGTGACATCCAGGCCTGCTCGCTCCAGCAAGGCAGCGGCTTCTAGCGCACGCGCGCTCATGACACCAGTGGCAAAGACGAGCACGTCCGACACGCCAGAGCGAATCTCATAAATTTCGCCGATGCAAAAAGGCCTACGGGGCTGGCTGACAAGCAGCGAAGAGACAGGATTTCGATTGACGCGGATATAGACAGGCCCGTTGAACTCGCAACTCTCGATGAGCGCCTCTTCCAGCTCCCTGTCATCCGCCGGTGCCAGAACGCACATATTGGGCACAGCCCTCATGAGCGCCAGATCTTCTATAGCCTGATGCGTTGGCCCCGCCTTGCCGCTAGACAAGCCACCATAGGCACCAATGATTTTCATGTCGACCTGCGGATACGCCACGGCTACGATCAACTGATCGTAGACACGCCTGGTCAAAAACACGGCGAATGAGGTCACGAATGGCAGCAGACCACTTTGGGCCATGCCCGCTGCGACGCCAATCATGTTCTGCTCAGCAATGCCGCACTGAATGAAGCGCTCTGGATAGGCTTCCTTGAAATAAATGGCACGTGTCGAGTTGCACAGGTCCGCATCCAACACAACAAGGTCGCTTCTGCGCTGCCCTAGAGCCACCAGCGCGTTTCCGAATGCCTCACGCATGAACGGCCTCCGGGGCGAAGCCCAGTTCCAGCGATATCTGACTCAACTCTTCGCGAGATGGCACTTTGACGTGCCATTCCGAACGGCCCTCCATGAATGAAATGCCTTTGCCTTTGACGGTATCGGCCACGATGCAAGTCGGAACCTCGTTGCGGCCAGCTTCTTCAAAGGCCTTTTGCAAGGCGATGAAATCGTGACCGTCCACCGACATAGCGCGCCAACCAAAAGCGCGCAGCTTTGCCAAGAGAGTGTCCCTCCCTCTTTGGCCGCCCGTATGGCATGACTGCTGAAAGCCATTGAAATCCACGATCGCGCAGAGATTGGATAAGCCCTGCCTCGATGCGAACTCCAGCGCCTCCCAGACCTGCCCCTCTTGCATTTCGCCATCACCCAGCAACACGAAAGTCCGGTAGCTTCTTTTAAGCAACTTAGCCGCCATAGCCATGCCAGCCCCAATGGACAAGCCTTGACCAAGCGATCCCGACGAAGAATCGAGACCCGGCGTTTTGCGCACGTCAGGATGCCATTGCAGGTGTTGGTTGATGGCACCGTAGCCTGCAAGATCGGCAAGCGGAAAGTAGCCCTTCAACGCGAGCACGGGATACAAGGCGGCGGTGGTGTGTCCCTTGGAGAGGATGAACCTGTCACGCTCCAGCAATTTTGGATTGCCAGGGTCAATGTGCATCACTTCGAAATACAGAAGAACCAGTATCTCCACAATGGACAGACTGCCTCCAGGATGCCCAGCCTCAGAGAGATGAATCATTTGGAGCATGAGGTGCCTCACGCGCCTGGCAATATCAGTCAGATCGACCTTTTGGTTCATTTCAGCCCATCCCCACGCCGCATTCTTTGTAAAAGTCTAGAGGACCAGGTGAGCAGACCTGAATAGCCATTTAGGGCCACGTACATAGCTCCTGATAGCCAGGCAATTCAATTTTGCAGGTCCGACTCGGGGGTCTCTATTGATTGCCATTACTTCATGCCTCATTGCCAAGACCTGCAAAAGCACTTTTTCATCAAACCGTCACTGTGACACTCACTCATCATGCACATTTTTTGTGCATGCTGAGGTTTTGTTTCTGAGTGAAACAACATGAAACAGAGCCTGACAAACGCGCCCTGTTTGACCAATCATGTTGACATAAATGAATCTTGAAAACATACAGGGACTACATGATGAGTGCTTACCATGCAATACCCCAGACGGGGGAGCCAGTTTACTCCTTAGATCGACATCGGGATCAACACCATCTAGACCATGTATTGGAAGCCGATATACTCAGACTTTCCAATATGGTGAATGATATTTTCTGCACCACTACGGTCGCTTATGTCGTCGGCATAGCATTCCAACCGCGTCCACGCTTACTGAATATCCTTCAGCACAATCTGGCGTCGCATTTCAACAACCAGCGCGTCATGCGCTCGGTGTTGGAGTCCAATATTTCCCAATGGCTAAGCTCTCCTCACCCTAAGATATGCCAGTTTAATGACTCTCATGAAGCCAATACTTCATCTCCCATGGATATATGCTTTTTTCTCCATGGTAGCGCTGATTCGCTGGAGGCCATCTTCCATTGCCTGATTATCGGTTTACCGGAGGGCGCTAGCAGCATCCCGCTGGAAAAATATGCCAAAAAAGCCGAAATCATCCTCAGGGACTGGATGAAGCCCAAATATAAGCTTGAAGAAGAAAAGAGTCGCAATGCTCTTCTGAGCGCCAGAGAACAGGAAATTTTGAACTGGATCAAGGCAGGCAAGACGAATTTCGAGATAGCATCAATATTGGATATCAGCCCCTACACAGTGAAGAATCACGTGAAGAAAATATTGGAGAAAATGGCGGTACCGAATCGAATATCAGCTGCGATGAAGCGATTATCTTGATGGTTGCGGCCGATTTTGAAGGCTAGATTGCCTTTAAGTGGGCACTCATAGCGTTCTATGGGATCGACAGGTCAACTCAATGCACCTCATAGGCTGAGGCCACGGTTCCCCTTGGCATGCTTGCGCATGTTGATCTCAACCTTCAGATTTAAGACGAGCACCTGGATAGTGTCTGGCCCCATCTCAGTTCCGCGTTTGGGTGCAAGTCAATTATGACCTTCAATGCGACTGCGCCGTTACGTGCAACGTCAGTCCAGCATGGCGTTGCAAGTGGCTTATGACAGCGAAAAGATTGCGGGCTTGCGGGTTCCCTGTTGAACCAAACATGCGAATCAAACTTTTGGGCGATGAACCGATCTCGGCACCAAGTTGCTCAAAGCCGACTGTCGCCTTGATGTAGTCGCGCAGGATCGCTTTGCCGGTGTCCACGTCGCCAGCAAGCATGGTTTCGATGCCCTCTTTCAGCAGAGCATCACGAAATTTTGGATCAGCTTGGACACGTGCCAGCACTGCCTCCTTGGAGTTACGAGTCAAAGCCATCGGTGCGTCCTCCTGTTGACTTGTCACGCTCTTTCTCTCATGCAAGGATCGGGCTTGGTTGGAGGTATTTCAACCGCCTGCTAATCAGTCAGCCATAAGGGTTTAGACATGATGTGCATGCAAGTGAATCGTGTCCCCGGGTGTTGTAGCCCGACCGTGTCCACGGATGACGATATCCACCTCACATCCAAGCTTGGTGAGCATGCGCATTAAGCGTTCAACTGATACATCACGGAATTGTCCACGCAACAAACGAGACACATCGGGTTGGCTGAGCCCCATACGCACGGCTGCATCGGCTTGTGTTAGACCATCTTCTTTAATGATGTCTCGAATACGGGTTACCAGGCCAGCCTTTAACAGGTGGGTCTCAGGGTCAGCATGACCGAGGTCGGCAAAAATGTTCTGACTGCCGCGCTTGATGTTAGTGTCGTCACTCATGACTTCACTCCTTTCATGTGCTTGGCTATTTTTTCTGGGCCGCCAAACTTAACCCGATGCGTCGTTACTTTGCCTTCTTCTCACCGAGCTTCTGCTTGTAATCTGCCTCAGCGACTTTCAACCGTCGCTCGATGAGTTCCATGTCCGTCGCTGGTGTCTTGATGCCTGACTTCGATTTCTTTTGAAAGGCATGCAGTACATAAATTGCAGTGGCGAACTTCACCGTGTAGACGGCGCGGTAGGTATCACCCACGTGATCAGAAACGATCTCTAGGACACCAGCGCCACCAAAGCCTTTAAGGGGCTTGGCGTCTTCATGCTTGTCCCCCATCTGAGCGACATGGAGCGCATAGCCCATGTGGTCTTGCACATCATCCGGAAATGCTGTGAAGTCCTTGTAGCTAGAGCCGATCCAGTCAACTGGTTTGGGTTCGTTGTCCGCCATCACTTAAATATGGCGGAACAACCATAAATTGTCAATAGGCTTGTATGGAGCGAACGCTGAATCGGCTTGTGCCACGCCCAGATTGGGTGTGCCAGATTTGTGCCGTAACAGGCTTGGATTGCGAAGCGGCAAGCGTCGCAAGTAGTTGATTTACAATGGTTTCACTGCTTCAATCCCCGACTGTTAATCCGTAGGTCCCTGGTTCGAGCCCAGGTCGGGGAGCCAAACAAATCAACGCCTTAGGTCTCATCGCCTAAGGCGTTGTGCTTTGTGGTGTAGCCAAATCGTAGCTACCGTGACCATCTGAAGCACCAAGTACTGCATCGAGCCTGCTGGCCGCGCTTTGCAGCGCTTCCGGTGCCACATGCGCGTAGCGTTCCACCATCACCCCGGTTTTCCAGCCGCCGAGCCGTTGTAGCTCGTGCGTCGGTGTCCCGGCCTGCCGGTGCCACGTCGCGAACGTATGCCGAAGATCGTGCCAGCGAAAGTTATCGATCCCTGCCCTCACCAACGCCTGGCGCCATGCCCGGGTCGAGACTTGCTCTATCGGCTGGCCCTGATAGGTGAACACCAGAGTCTCGTGTTTGCCCACCTGCCTGCGCAGAACGCTCATGGCCATCTCGTTCAAGGGCACCGAATGCGGCTTGCCGTTCTTGTGCTGGCTCCCTGGAATCCAAGCATGCTGCCTTTGCAGGTTCACGTACTGCCATTCCAGGCCCTTCACATTGGCTTGCCTAAGGATGCACTGAAAAAGGTCCGCTGACTGGCGTACGACTTGCATGCCTGTGCTTCAGCACAGGAGGCCATATGAAGCAGCAAACCCTCGCAATGGCAGCAGATCAGGAAGCGGGCTTC
>Ga0194137_10000658_pt1 | contig 22275 bp, 13 predicted proteins | sample TARM_MetaG_T3_14_FD_134025 | JGI IMG/M metagenome (GOLD analysis project Ga0194137, IMG submission 134025) | Freshwater microbial communities from Pennsylvania, USA, analyzing microbe dynamics in response to fracking - TARM_MetaG_T3_14 (version 2) | ecosystem: Environmental > Aquatic >... | reverse complement strand
GTAGCAAGCGGCCCGACGAGGCGGAATACGACACCATTGCCGGCTACGTCCTCTCCTCCCTCGGGCGCATCCCCACCGCCGGTGAAATCATCCGCGCCCCCGACGCCGAAATCCGGGTCAAAAAAACCTCCCCCCGCCGCATCCAAACCGTCCTCATCCTCCCCGACCCCAAACCCGACGAAGACGAGTAACCCGAGTCAACGGAACAAGCATCCCGCGGGGGAATGTAAACCACGGATCCACACGGATACGCGACGGATTCAGAGGACGTTCATTCAGAAGGGACACCACGCAATCACCTTCCGCGTAAAAACACTCCAAAAGAAACCCAACCTCATTTCCGGAAGGCATCCGTGCAAATCCGTGCCCATCCGTGGTTTTCCTAAAAAATCCACAAAGGTCCCACTCAGATGCGCACACCCTGCAACCGGCTCCGGAGGAGCCAACGCGTGAAGCTCGGGGGCCATGCCCCCGAGGGACTTCCATACAAAAAAAAAGGGGCGCCCCGGAAGGGGTGCACGCGGGATGCGGGGCAATTTTGAGGCCTCAGAAAGGACAGGCCACCTCGAACCGCAACGCCTCCCCCGTCGTCGGATGCCTGAACCCCAACACCTGCGCACACAATCGCAACGACACCTCCGGCTCCGGCGGACCGTAAATCGGATCCCCCACGATCGGATGCCCCAAATGACGCATGTGGACCCGTAACTGATGACTCCGCCCCGTCTCGGGAAACAACCGTACCCGGGTCGCCTCCCCCTCCCGCGCCTCCACCCGGAAACGAGTGACCGCCGACCGTCCCTTTTCCTGACAAACGGTATAAAACGGCATGTCGTGCCGAGACCAGTCCTTTCGGATCGGTCCCTCCACCGTCCCCTCCGATTCCGAAAGCGCGCCGTGCACCAACGCCACATACTCCTTGTGAACCTTCCGACGTTCGAATTGCCTCCCCAGCGTCGCCTGCGCGTCCCTCGTAAACGCGAACAGAATCAACCCCGACGTGTCTCGATCCAGACGGTGCACCAGTTTCACCTCCCGCTCCGGGAACCGATCCCGCAACCGATTCCACAGACAATCCTGTAACTCCGGCCTCCGCCCGGGCACCGTCAGCAACCCCGTCGGCTTGCACACCACCAACACCTCCCCGTCGTCGTGCAGAACCGGGATCTCGGTAAACATCAGAGATCCGTGGGCGGCTCCCCCGCCAGCGCCGCTTCGAATTCCCCGATCCGGGCGTCTTCCACCCCGCCCCGGTACGTCCCCTCGAAAAACCGATCCAAATCCCCCGCCAACAGGCGCTTCCAAGACGCCACTTCGTCCCCGGGCACCGTCGGATAAAAACACACGCCCACTTCCCGGGCCGCCTTCAAATCCCCCGGCGCGTCCCCCACCAGCATCACCTTGTCCGGGTCGTAGTCCTTCTGACTCAGCGCCAGCCGCAATTGTTCCTGCTTCGTGCCCCATTCCTGACCCGCGATGCCGTCCACGTCCTTGCGCAACCCATGGGTGCTCCACTCGTGCTCCAGCGCCTCCACCGGCGTCAGGGAAATCACCACCGTGTCCGCCCGTTCATGCATGCGGCGCACCGCCTCGGCCGCGCCCTCGAAGGGCGGAATCGCCACCATGCGGTTCGCCACGTCCCGGTTGACCGCCAGGCTCCACTCCAGCACCCGCCTCAATTCCGGCTCCTCTTTCGCCGCCTCCTCCAGACTGTCGTTGCTCAACGCCGCGCCCGATTCCACCCATTCCCGGAGCGGCCGCAGATCCGGCAATTCCACCCCGGAACGAACCACTGACGGCGTCTCCTCCAGCAACTCGAACGTTTTCAGCAACGCCACAAACCGATTGCTGCCCCGCCAGCCGGAATGCAGGTTCACGTATTCCGCCAACGCCCTCAACTGCCGCTCCACTTTCCGCAGATTCCAGTGACGGATGATCAGCGGATGGAAGTGCATCACCTGCTTCACTTCCATGCTGTCAAACACGCACCCGTCGGAGTCGACGCCGATCAGAAAGTCGTGACGGGGCGTGAAAAGCATTGCCATGCCTCCTTTCCCCGGCTCAGACGCCGGAAAAGGCCTGGAATCCGCCGTCCACCGGCACCACGATGCCCGTCACGAACTTGGATCCCGGAGAGGCCAGCCACACCAGGGCGCTCAGCAGATCCTCCGGATCGCCGAAACGGCCCTGGGGCGTGTGATCGACGATGGTCTGGCCGCGGTCCGTCAGGTCTCCGGACTCCGTCGTCAGCAGAAACCGGTTCTGTTCGGTCAGGAAAAATCCCGGCGCGATCGCGTTTACCCGGATATTCGTCGAGACTTCTTTGGCCATGTACACCGACAGCCATTCGGTGAAGTTGTTGATCGCCGCCTTCGCCGCGGCGTATCCCACCACCCGGGTCAACGGTTTCAACCCGGCCATGGAAGACACATTGATGATGTTGCCGGAGCCCTGCTCCCGCATGATCTTGCCGAAGATCTGGCACGGCAGCACCGTGCCGACGAAATTCAGATCCGTCACGAAACGCAAGGCTTCCGCCGGCAGATCGAAAAACGTTTTTTTGCCCGGCATGGCCGTGGCGTCGGGATGGTTTCCCCCGGCTCCGTTCACCAGCAGATCCACCCGCCCAAAACGTTTTTTCACTTCGTCGGCGGCGCTCTGCAAGGATTCCTCCGAGGTCACGTCTCCGGGCAGGGCCACGGCCTCGCCGCCCGCCTGGGTGATCTCGGTGGTCAGGTTCTCAAGCTTTTTCTCGTTGCGGCTCAACAGGGCGACCTTCGCGCCCCGGGCGGCCAGTTCACGGGCCATCGCACTGATGAGCACGCCATTGGCGCCGGTGACCACGGCCACCTGATCGTTCAAATCAAATAGGGAATCGGACATCGTGTACCTCTTAAACGTCGTAGGTGGAGGCCGAGGTGTTTCCGCCCCGACCCGTCCAGTTGGTGTGGAAAAATTCGCCCCGGGGCTTGTCCAGCCGCTCGTAGGTGTGGGCGCCGAAATAGTCCCGCTGTGCCTGCAGCAGGTTGGCCGGCAGACGCTCGGCCCGATAGCCGTCGTAGTAGGCCAGCGCCGCCCCGATGGCCGGCATGGGAATGCCCTGCGTCACCGCGGCCGACACCACCTGGCGCCAGGAGGCCTGGGCGGTGGAGACCGCCTCGCTGAAAAAGCCGTCCAGCAGCAGATTGGTCAACTCCGGATTCGCGTCGAACGCGTCCTTGATCTTGCTCAGGAACGCCGAACGGATGATGCACCCGCCCCGCCACATCAGCGCGATGCCGCCATAGTTCAGCGACCAGCCGTATTCCTCGGCCGCCGCGCGCATCAGCTGATACCCCTGCGCGTAGGACACGATCTTGGAGGCGTAGAGCGCCTGCCGCAGATCCTCGATCATCTGCGCCTTGTCGCCGTCAAACCCGGCCTCGGGCCCGCCCAGCTTCTTCGACGCCGCCACCCGCTCCTCCTTGAGCGCGGAAAGACAGCGGGCGAACACGGCCTCGCCGATCAGCGTCAGCGGCTGCCCCAGATCCAACGCGCTGATGGCCGTCCATTTCCCCGTGCCCTTCTGGCCCGCGGTGTCGAGAATCGCGTCCAGCGTCGCTTCCCCGTTTTCATCCGTGTATCCCAGAATATCGCGGGTGATCTCGATCAGGTAGGAGTCCAGCTCCCCCTGGTTCCATTCCGCGAAAATGTCGCGCATCTCCTCGTTGGAGAGCCCCAGGCCCGCCTTCATCATCTGGTAGGTCTCGCAAATCATCTGCATGTCGCCGTACTCGATGCCGTTGTGCACCATCTTCACGAAGTGCCCGGCCCCGCCGTCGCCTACCCAGTCGCAGCAGGGTTCGCCGGACTCGGTCTTGGCGCAGATCGCCTGAAAAATCGGCTTCACCGCCTCCCAGGCCTTGGGAGAGCCCCCCGGCATGATGGAGGGACCGGTCAACGCCCCCTCCTCGCCCCCGGACACGCCCGTGCCAATGTACAAAAGTCCGGCCTCCTCGACCTTTTTCATCCGACGCTCGGTGTCGGGAAAATGGGTGTTGCCGCCGTCGATCAGGATATCGCCCGGCTCCAACAACGGCATCACCTGGTCGATGAACGCATCCACCGCGCTCCCCGCTTTCACCATCATCATCACCTTGCGGGGCCGCTTCAGTTGTCCCACAAACTCCTCGACCGATTTGGCCCCGAGGATGTTCTTCCCGGCCGCGCGGCCGTTGACGAAATCGTCCACTTTGGAGGTGGTCCGGTTGGTGCAGGAGACGGTGAATCCCTTGCTTTCCATATTCAAAATCAAATTCTCGCCCATCACGGCGAGACCCACGACACCAATATCCGCTTGCGACATGAGAAAAAGCTCCGTTCGTTACCAGGTTGAAAGTGCCGTCCTTATAGAAAGGCCCCCTTCGCCGTGCAAGGGAAATCGGAAGCGGCCCTCCCCAATGCGTGCATGACCAAAATCGTCCTACAGTCCTGAATCCCGCCTCCACCTCTCAGGAGGGATGCGTTGGAAATCGTGTTCACAAAGGTCCCATTCAAATGAGATCACCGGGAATCAGGCTCCGGAGGAGCCAACGCGTGAAGCTCGGGGGTCATGCCCCCGAGAGACTTTCAGAAGAAAATGGCGCGCCCCGACAGGGGTGCACGCGAAGTTTCGGACAGGAGGTTGGGCATTCCTGCCCGACAAAAGCAGGGGGGCCACGAAAGCCAGATTCATACCCAAGCGAAGCTTACATTCATTTCGCCATCCCACCCGCTGAAGTTGAGTTCTGGACCCCGATTGCTTTCATGAAACCGGGGACATAATGTGATACGGCAAGGAATCAATTTTTCGTTTCGGCATTCATCGCTTCCGCCTTGCCCGGATCCTGCATCAGGGTGATCACCGTATCCGCGACCAGTTCGCGACCGTTGAAGAAGGCGTCCTCGATGTTGCCCTCGACCCGGACCCGGTCTCCGACTTCGACCTGCTGATACCCGATTTCATCGAGCGGATTATAAGACATGTCTCCCGTATCGACCGTAAGCGTCTGATCCCCCATTTCCACCGTGAATTCCCGGCCCTCCACCGAGGTCACATCCCCCACCACATGCACTTGGGACCTATCCGAAGATGACCACGCCCCTCCCAGGCGGTCTTCATCCGACGGGTTGGCGTAGAAATAGGTGTTGAGTCCCTCCACATACACGCTGGACGCGTCCACGGACGTGAGGTCATACAAATCGTCGTCCACTCGGCCGCGCACCGTCACCTTGTCGTCCTCGATGATTCGGTTGCCATCCGCATACCAGTCCCAATCGTCCATTTCGACCGTGACCAGCCCCGCCCCGTAATCCAGAGTAAAGGACGAGTCCGTACTCGCCGCGACCGTGCCGCTTAAGGTGATCCAGGAGCCTTGGGGTTGCTGATACGGGTTCGGGTCCTCCTGTCCGTGAACGGGCAACGTTCCAATCAGGGCGACGCCAAACGCGCAGACAGCGCACATTGTAAGAGGGTAACGAGTCATAAGATCCTCCTGTGATGGGGGTGAAGAGTTCTAGAGGGTTCAGTGTTCTGTGTTCAGTACAGGCAAACCTACCCTCGATCCCGCCTTCCTCTCCATCGTCAAAACCCCGCAAAACCGCGTTCGAAACCCAACATCCCCACCCAATCAGGATTACGGAAGGCGGAAATCAGGGTTCCCCGCCATTCCGAACGCGCCACCATCCGCCTAGGATGCAGAGACGAACCGAACGCACGTCTCAAATCGGAGGCGTGCCCTGAAAACATCCCACTCAACCCAAGGAGGCAACCCATGAGAGTCACTTCTCGCCACCTATCCACCCTTCTACCCGCCCTTCTCGTCATCGGCCTCGCGCCGCTCGTGACGGCCCAGGGCCCCGCAGGAACCTACCTGCAGGCGGCCTTCGCCGATTGGGAGGATTACGACAACGGCTACTCCGTATCCGGCAGTTACCTGGCCAACGAACAGGTGCGATTCTTCGCCGAGTACATCGACACCGACCTCGAACACCTCCGCGCGGGCGGCGGATACATCTTCCCCTTGGAAAACAACCTGTCGCTGGAGCTCGGCGGTTCCTACAACGAAGTGGAAACCGGCTTCTTCGATGAGGAAGGCTTCGGCGTGCACGGCATCGCCCGCCTGGAAACCGAACAGGGACTCACGTTGTCCGGACGCCTCGAGGAACTCTTCTTCGACGAACTGAACAACGAAACGGTTGTCGGCTTTGGCGCCGACTACGGGCTCACGTCCACGACAAGCGTCTTCGCCGAATACGACCTCTACCTGGACGAGTTCAATCAGAACCTGTTCACCGTCGGCGCCCGCCTCCACTTCTGACCCGAGGCGACATCCGATACCAGAAAAGAGAGGGCCACGGCCTTCTCTTTTTTTGTCCAAATGGACGCAAAGCGGAACCCAAAAAAGGAGGTTGGGCATTCCTGCCCGACACCATCAAAAGAACCCCCGGAAACCACCCTCATCTCCGACTACCCCAAAAAGGAAACTCCCCCTCCATTTGAACACGTTTACCTCAGAGGAACGCATTCATTCGGAGCTTAGCCCAAGGAATGCAATGCACCCGATTCTGCACACAATAGCCCCATCATAAATAAAACAAAAACCGGATTCACATCAACCGATGCAATTCATTTCGCAAAACCACCCAATGAAGCCGCCCTTCCCATGGAGCGGCACTGTCTCAGTGCCATGTACCCCCTCCATCACGGAAAACCCATCCAAAAGTACCTCTTGAAATATCGGGTCACCGAAAACGAACTCCTCTCCGGAATCCGAAGCGCCGGATTGAAAAACGTCGAAGACGCCTACGCCGAGATCCTGGAAACCGACGGCCGCTTCAGCGTCCTCCCCGCCACCGGCTCGAAATCGGCCACCAGCCTAGAATACGTGGTGACACCGGACACGCCTTCCTGATCAAAACTCGAGATTCGCACGGGTCAAACGAGCCCAACCACAATCGTCCAGTACCCCCACCCATGGACCGGCACTCGGTCAGGGCCGCATGCCGACTCTACTCATGGCACCACTGGAAAGCGCAATTGCGAACAAACCGAGCCAACAGGCTTTATGGATTCTATCCCGCATCACTGTTCCCGACGTCCACACGAACCTGCTCAAGAGCTGGTGTTGTCATCTGATTTTTCACTTTTTATGGATTTTGAGAGACATTTTTTAAAAAGCTCGATTTCTTTTTCATCAAATAAAGCATGGTTGATGCCAGCGGCATACGTTCCATCCATTTTCATAATCCAGGAGGCACGACTTTTTCTCATTCGAAGCGCCATAATCAACCCACCGATCATGGTAACAGCGCCGCCGATAATAAACCACGCGGATTTTTCATGAGCATCCAAATCTGTAAAAAAAGTTAAACCCAACATAAAAAGCCCGAAGACCATAACCTGTGAAGGCCAAGCAATACTCCCTTGAAAAGTTTCATGAAACGAAATTTCAGGACTCAATGCTCCAAGATGAAATGCTGAATTACCCGCATCTCCAAACCGTTTCCATGAAACATACAGGACGTCGTCCTCTATGCGGAAAGAGCATTTTTGAGCGGGATCAATTGAATGTAATTCTGTTTGTGTGTTGTTCATGAAGTACAAGTGTTTGATAGATGGTTCCGACCTTCATCCCGGCCGGGGATGGGACGCCAAGGGAAAACAGATTAGAACGGGCGATCCGGGTGCCTGACCATTTTAAATTCATCTTGCTTGCACAAGTATGTTTATTGGAAAGCGTTCCTTATTCTTCAGAGCTATTGTACTCGAATTCAATCAACTTTTCCATGATCACCGGGGAAGGAATCGCGAAGCCAACACCTTCCGCCGTGCTTGGATGGCCTGAAACAACGGCGATGACGTTTCCGTTCTGGTCCAAAACCGGGGACCCTGGCAATCCGGGAGTGGACGAGATGCTGATTTGATAATGGTTAAGCCCACCGATCAGCCGGGAGGTATGGCTTAAGACTCCCTCACGAAAGGTGTGGTACAGCGGTTGACCTTCATTCAAAGGATTGCCCAGTACCGCCAGGGACTCGCCTTGGCGGGGTGATTCCCGAACCGAAAGGTGCAAAGGGGGCCATTTTCGATCATGCTTCGGGCGCACCAAAACGATTTCGTGCTGCTCGTGCCATGCAACCACAACTCCCTCGTATACCAGAACCCCTCCACTGGCATGTGGAATTCGCAAGCTGAATGGCTTATCAAACGGAAGAATGGCAGACTTGCTGGTGACCATGAGGCCGTCAGGGCTGACGACAAAAGCCGTCCCGGCGCTTTGTGGGCTACGAACTTCGACGACAGAGGGCACCGTCTCCTCACGAATCCCGAGCCATCCACCTTTGACAAACTTCTGCTTGGGGAATGCGCTCTCGGCGTTAGACAGCCACTTGCGGGCATCCTTGGAAAAGTGAAACCGTCTCTCTTCCCTACGCTCTTTTGGAAGAGTTGGTTCGGAGTGGGATTTCGAGGAATCCCCAGCGTGATCCTCACGGCGGAACCTGGGAAAAGATGCGGATGACGGATCCTCGGGGATCTCTAGATCGGCGGGAATAGGGACCTGGGCGATCACCAAACCCGGTAGGGTGCGGGGAGCCAGAACAAACTTCTGGGTTTTTAAGTTAAGAAGGGTTCGTCTATGTAGATCGAACATACCTGACCGATACTTCTGGGAAAAAATCTGAGCCGGAGGTCCTTGAAGGTCGAGAAAAAGGGAGAAATCCTCCTTCTCTCGGATTTGGAGGCGTAAGTTTTCCGATTCTAAAGTTTCGCGCAACGCGTACACCAAAGGGCTTCCTGGAAGCGGTTGCCAGGAAATACGACGCTTGGCAGCCTCCGACTCCTCTTGTGGAAGCTGCGCCAAGATCCTGCCGTCCTCGTCGAAGATGGAACAGTTTAAAAAGAGACCCTTTGGCAACGGATAAAGGGGGTGTTCATTGGAGCCCTTTCGATATACCCATGTTCCCTCCGAAGGTCGCGCCGAGATCCATCCCTCACGATTCCAATGGGCCCGGAAAGTGACCACACTGAGGTCGGGACTTGCAAACCACTGGACGGGACGCTCGCGCGACATGTTTTCATCCATCACAAAATTGTGCCCAAGGCGTTCTCCGGTGGATAAATCGACGTAATCAAACGTCCATCGAGACTGGCCCTGGTGGGAGTCCACCGCCACGAGTAGCGCGACATCATCGCGTTGTTCTCCCATCACCAAACCAACCAAAGGATTTTCCAATGGATTCGGAAACCTCGCAATCTCCACGCAATCCGGAAGGGAATAGACCCGAATGGTATTGGAAGCGGCGTTCCAGGCCGAAACTTTACCAGCCCCGGTAGCGAGCAGAGTGTGAGAGGATACGTCGGGCATAAACCGGACTCTGGCAGTGTTTACATCCAGAACCCCCCAGGCGTTGTCGGACTTTCTCCGAAAAAGAATTCCTTTTTGATCCCAGGCCGGCAGCAGGGTGTCTACCTCCCCACCGGTGTCGACAAAGAGATTGGGATGGTCCCAGCTTGAAAGTTCAAATTGCGGTGTTACGTGCCCGTTCCCGCTGAGATGTGCGGGCCGGGCGCGAACTGTATATTCGAAAACACCTCCTCTGTATTCCGCCTGGACCACGAAGGCAAGCCCACCGACACGGGTGGCATCAGGGCGAAAGTGGAACGTATTTTCCTCGTCCACCGTGACATTCAGCGTGGACAGCACACGTAAGGACACAGCGTGTTCCTTTCCGTCGGTGAGGAAGCGGGGACGATAAGACCAGGCTACTCCCGGAATGACTGGGGGGATGATGTCCGTGAGTGGAATGGCCAAGGATCTCCCTTTGCCGCGCAACTCCTCGGCCAAGTGGAGCCGACGGGTAAACAGTCCTCCCCCTGAGTTGGGCAGATACACCACTCGGTGATGAACCACATCCAAAACCGGTAATTCCCGGGGAGAAAAGGTCGCGGGGCGAACATCATTCGAAGACTGACGGGGCGGAGTCTCTATACGAAGAATCAGGTGCCCGTTGTGGGGATTCCGCACGGTGATGACCCTGTCGGACTCGACGGAGACAGTCAACTCGGCCCCGTGGGCTGGAACCCCTCGGGTGGGCGTCGGACACACGCGGCTGGAGAAAAACATGGGTTCACTGTCGGGGGCCGCGAATGGAAGGTATTCAGCCCCCACCCGTTGAAAGGTTTGCCACTTTAACATTCTATAATTGGAGCCCAGCCCAAGGCGAATCACGGAAAAATCAGCCAAAGTGCCCTTGCTTTTCGAAACGGAATAACCGGAGGTAAGATTCCCTTGAGAAGGTATGGCCATGGATTCAACAACATTCCCATCCGGCAGCTGAACCCGAACCAATCGGATTTCCGCGTTATCCTGACCAAAAGGATGAATCATAACGGCCAAGGCACGGTCCCCCGCTTCGGGGTGGCCAACCCACCCGATCAGCTTCCCCTCCCCGCGAACGAAAAAACGGCCCTGCTGGCCTCCGGTTTCCAAATCCCATACCCGGGTGTCGCCGCTTTCCGGATCCGACGAAACAAACCAATTGCCCGAAACGCCCGACGGACGATTTTTTTCCAAAATATTTTCGTGGACCAAATAGCGGTTTTCTGAGGGAAGGAATACACACAGACCATCGGCCTCGTGCAGGGAAAACACCCATGACCCACCGACACCAAAGCCGATTTTCGCTTGCAAAGGGACTGGAAAAGCATGCCACTCCCACTCGGAGGATTCCGCAGGCAGTCTTTCCAAACAAAGAGATCCCATCATCAAGAGCACACACCATATACGGCCTACTTTTGCAATCATGGCTGCCCCTCCTCATGTCGTCTCCGGGCGGCTTTCGCGACCGCCCGCAGACTCTCCCCAAACCGGGTGACCGGGAGATAGCCGTATATCCCCTCCCGGGAGCTTTCCTCCCGCAAAAGCCCCACCACATTTCCTTTTTGATTGAACAGAGGCCAACCAGCCTCGACGCCTGAAAGGTCCACGTGTACCGTGGACCGTTCCGTGGAAACAATTCTCCCAATGTCGTTCCCTCCTTCCGGCAACGGAAACCAAACGATATCCCCGTCAACCGGAGCAGACCGGAAATCCAGCGGAAAGGTCGGCCAGGCGAGAGTGCCAATTGGCCGCGCGAACACCACCCCCCTCTCCGGGTCGGCGGCAACGACTTCACTCTGAAACTCCAGCATACCTTCTGGAACCTGTAGGCGCAGTGTGAAAGATCGGCCATCTGTTTCCAGTACTTCTGAAGGCAGTATCGCGAGCCCATCCTCACTGAAAAGAACGCCGAACCCTTTTCGCACGCCATCTGATCGAACTTCCAAGAGCCCGCCGCGGAGATCCGTCGAATGTGCGGGATCGTCAAGATTGCGCTCCCTCAGCGGGGGACGGTTCCGAACCGCCCGCCCCAACACCTCTAACACATCTTTGGAAAGGAAAAGCCCCGATTCGGAGTGACTTCCGGAAGGATCCTCTGTCAATTGAGCCTCGGGAGCACGTACAGAGTCGACATCAGGCAATACCACGTCCGGAAGAGGTGGCAATCGGGTAAACGCGGCCTTTTCCTCAGGGGAAAAATCCGGGGCCAGAGTGAAGAACAACGGTCTCTGATCCCGACTTTCTCCATACACGAACACCTTCTCTCCATTCCCCGCCCATTCCACGTGCCGCACCAAAACCATTCGGTCCGGGATCGACAGTTCCCGTGTTGAAGCTTCTCCCGGGCGCAGAACAAAAAGGCGGATTCCTTTTTTGTTCCAGGCGATGGCCAAAGGAAAAAAAGGATGGTGGGAAAAACCCTGAAGCTCTTCAGGAAGATCTAAACCAAGGTTCAGCTCGTTCAAAGTGTGAGGATCTCGATGAGATACCACAGCGTCCGTATTCCTCGCCCTTTTTGAAACAATAGAAACCATTCGCGACTGAGGTGACAGGGATATCGAACAGATTTTTTCTCCAATCCGACTCCTGGTTTCTTCCTCGAGCGCTCTTCCCTCCCGCTTGTAGGTGCGCAAATTCCCGGCCTCACTGGAGTCTGTCCGAAACGAATCCAAAGGTCTTCCACCCCAAGAAAAATGACTGGTGTCATAATTGAACCCCACCAACCGGGAAAGGTCTCTGGAAAACCTGAAGACATGGGTATAGGTTTGCTCAAAATTTGTACTCGTTCCGGACCTGGGATCGAGAAGGTTCAGGGAACCGACATTCGGCCCATTGAACGAAGGCTTCATCACACCGGCGTATATAACCGTTTGCAGATTTCGTGGGGCGGACAGGTCGGTAAGGGTCGACACATTTAACGGGTAAACACGCAACAACTCCAAGTCGGGCACCCGATACGCTCGAAGCTCATCCGTGAATCCCACGTACAACGTGTCCTCCCGAAGCGCCAGTTTCACGGGAGAAGACCGTGCCTCCAGACGCCTCCGGTTCACCAAAACCTGTGGACCAAGGGCCAATGCCATCAGTTCATCGTCGTCCGCAAATACCGCATAGGGATTCCCAGGTTCGGTCGCCACATGATCAATGGCGTCGTCGGTGTCAAAAAGCCCCCAAGGGGGCAGCCCACGGACTCCTACTTCAAGAAGGGGAATTTTCGGCATCAGAATTCCGGAGGCCTCGGCTTCCTGATCCAGCTCGTCCACCACGGCCACCCGCCACGCAATTTCCCTTTGTTCGGTGGGCGGGGGAGTCCATCGCAAGTTCCCCGCGGAATCCACCGAGGCGCCTTCAGGGCCCTCCACCAGGGTGAGGGATTTCACATCCGCCCCCGTGAGAAGGGTGAAGGAGTGATGGAACGCCACACCGGGTGTATAAGTGAGAACAGGAGGGGAACGAATCACCGGTGGAGCGGAGCGTACGAGCGGCGCCAACTCGACCGGGAGAACAATGAGACCTCCCGTATGCCACGGGGCGTACACCACGCGGTCGTAGGACTGGCTGACCCAGAGAATCGTGCCCCGATTTCTCGGGTCCCGGTTCCGGATCAACACGTTCGGCAGTTTCTCGGATCGCCATACAGATTGAGCGTCTGCGGCCTGTAGAACGGTCAAGTGTCGCCCCCTCCGACGCCCTTTTCCCGCGAGGAGGGGTGTGTCGGGTATTTCCGTTATCACGTCAATCACACCGAGGCCTTGCAGGCGGGGGATGTTCAGATCCAGTTCCGCCAACTCGGAATCGAAGAATTCCCCATTCCGTGTAAGCCATCCCCCCCGCAAAGGAAGTATCCGATAATGACCGAAGACTTTCTCCTCTTTCTTTCTCCAAATCCATCCCGTGCCTGTATGCTTGGCCACATAGAGGTGGTATTCTTCAGCGAAGTAGATTTGGGTCATATCGGGATCCACCTCAATGTTGTGAAAACCCGAGACTCCAACGGCGGACGCAGACAGCGGGTCACCCATGACCTCTTCCGTATCGATATTCAATGCAATGACATGCTGAGGGTGATTTCGCGGGGAACCTGCGAATGGCCGGTTGTTTTTACTGGTCGCGAACAGGATGTCGTTCCTGGTACCGGTCATGTGGATGGAGGTGATCGGTTCGGAAAACGGGTTTGGAAATTCTTTTTCCACTTTCATCGAAGGCATGTGAAAGACCCGGAAACGATCGGTGTTTTCGAGGTATGCCACAGCACGGTGCTTCCCGGCCGCGACCGCGTCCACGTTTTCCGGCAGATCCAAATCCCCACTGTGGGTGAGCGTCGCAAGATCCACAACCCTCCAGACCTTCTGGTCGGGAACATAACAAAGCAACACGTTGCCATTCGCCGCGGGAAGCATGTGATCCACCTTTCCGCCAAGACCCACATACTGATGGGACGACTCAAATTCGGGAACCTGTGGGAGGCGGTGGATCTCGCCATCCTCGTTCCGCCTTCCGGGAAGCACCCACATTTTCGTTTCATGACGGTGCTCCCCCACCTGAACGTTAAACCGGATTTCCATTGCCCCCAGATGGTTGTCCGGAACGTCCCACAACAACTCCCCCTTTTCTCCCAACCGCAAGCCTTCGGGATACAAGGGTGTAATGGAAGGGGCTGGAAGTCCCTCCGCCACGGTGAATTCAGGCGTGTGCGACCACGTTTCACCGGGCACGAGAACGTTCGGGGGAGGCCTCCTCAGAAAAAACGGGACTGGGCCATCCGCCCGCACCAGGCTTTCAGGCTCGACCTTGCCTACAAACACTCCTTCTCCTTTGGGATGGGACATCACGAATTGTCCGTTTTTCATACGGTATCTCAGGTCTTTGAAACTGTTGACGTGGAAACGCAACTTTTGCCCGGAGTCGTCAACAGGGAGGGGGAGTTCCAACTCTGCGAGCATCCGGCCTTCAACCGGATCCAAAAGCAGCCACTGGTTTCGAGTTGTCGCCTGAATGAGAAAGTCCTCGTCCAAAGTGGGATAAAGCTTTCTACCATATGAGCTTGACGTATCGGACGGATACAATGATCCGTGAAAGAATTCTATCCAACCCGAGGGGAAGTGAATGGGTCTCTCGCTTGAGTCCCATAGTGTGAACGGATGGTAATTCCCGTCCACACGCTCCACCAGGCTGGGTCCGGACTTATCCCGGGATATACGCCCGCCCTCGAAAAGGATCTGTGAAAGGTCGGATGAAAATCCCAAGACATTGGCGGGCCGGACCACTCCCCGCGGCAAACGGGCAAACACTCCGTGTGTGGAACCGTCCCGAATGTCCACGGCCCACATATTCGCGGGGGGCGGCTCCCGGCGATCTATTCGCTCCGTCTCATCATACACAATGGCCAAAACCTGGTGCTCGTTCTCCGGATGTGGGAGCAGTCCCACCGGGGGGTGGGGCGTGTTGATTTGGAAACGGGACACCCGTTCACGGATAGTGACATCCCAGGCTTGTCCCTCGCGCGTTTGTGGATCGAAAATCACAAAATAATTCCCATGCAGCGTATGAAAGCTATTTTCAATGGGTAGAGGCCCCATGGTGCGGAAACGTTTGGTTTTGGGATCATAAACCGCCACCTCTGGCTGTTCTTGCACGGGGTACAGCAAGAGCCCGTCCGGGGTTTCCCCCACTAGAGCCGCCAGCGGAGCTTCCGATTTGATCCATTCGAGCGTTCCGCTGATTTTAGGCGGAGGTGGAGGAGTCGGCGTGGGGGTGGGAATGGCCAGCTGCTTTAGGGTCTTGGCAAAAACAATTTCGAATTCCCGTTCCGCTTCCCCCCCGGTCGCTAAACTCACCTTTTGCACGCCGTGGGCCATACGATACGCAACTGCAAAGATGCGCTTCTCGCTCTGTTCGCGATTCCACGGCTCAAAGAGCACATTTCCCAGAGCGCGCGGATGCAAGGAAACGAGAGACTTCGATTCCACACCCATCAGTTCGGGAACGCGTTCGAATCCAGCGGGATCCTTCATTCTCATCCTTTCCATGTCTTTGTCGGAAAAGGATTCACCTTCTGCAGGCAAAACGACAACCCATTGCATACCTGCCGAGCCCACCGGTATATGTACAGGGCTCCCGTCACGCTTGGTTCGGTCGGGATGCGCACTCATTAAACGCCTTACACCCATCACGCGAACTTCCGCTTCCCCCGAAAGCACTTCCGCGCGCATAAACGGCGCGAGAAACAGCATGAAAAGCGGGAGTCTAGATAAGTGAAGTTGATTCAGGGGGATCATGGGTTCTCTTCTGCCAGTGTTCGAGCCTGTTGTTCGCTTTCGACTAAACTGCGCATGAATTCTGCGGCGGGGATGGCGAACCCAAGACCTTCGGCATGCAATACCTTGGAGCTCACCATTCCAACCACGTTCCCTCTACGGTCCAACAAGGGGCCTCCACTAACACCCGGATTGACCGAGGCGCTGAATTGGATCAATTTCCGTCCGTCCATCTCACGTTCGGTGAAACTAACCAGACCGGTTGTCATGGTGTGTGTGAGCACCTGTTTCGCCGTGCCCGCATGTCCGATGGCCGCAACCTCCATCCCCATCTGGACGGGCAGTCGGAACGCGACGGGAAGCGGAACCCATTGGACCTCCGCATCGGGACGCACCAGAGCCACATCGCGATCAGGATCCCGCGCCAGGATTTCCCCTCTAAACTCCTGAACCTTTCCATTCTGCAGGTATTTTCGGATTACAAATCCTCCATCCGTGGGAGGGAGGACATGGTCGCAAGTCATGATCAGCCCTTTGTCGCCAAGAACAAACCCCGTCCCCATCCCATCCGCGCTTCGAATTTCCACGATAGATTCGCGCACGTTTCCAGCCACATCCGGCCAGGCCAGTACTTTGTTGGAAATTTTAACAAGGGACTGGAGGGCTTCTTTCAAGGGTTTCTGGGCATGGGAGGACACCAAAAGGTGCTCGCCATGGAGAGTGGGGGCTGGACGGAGTTCGGGATGTGTTCCCATATCCGGATCACGCACGAACATCGGTGGAAGCGGGGTTTGAATTTCAAGGTCGGCCGTCGTGAATTTCTGAGTCACAACTTGTCCGTCCGGTAGTTCCCCCACAATCAGGAGGTGCTCCCCTTTCCCAAGCCAAAACGCTTGGAGAATCCGGTCGATCCCCGGATTGATGTCGATTGCGTGTGTTTCATTCTTGTCAGTCATGTGGACGGCCAGACGATCCGAGCCCCAGAGCAAAGACGCATCAAGGGATGGATGTTCAGCCCACCCCGCTATTTTACCTGTAAAGGTTGGATCGATCGATACGGTTTCCAGCGAGGTAGCGTGAAAATGAACAAGATCATCAATGCGAACCGAACCGTCTTCATGGCGGCGGGCGCCCGTCACCGTCACTCTGCCAAACCCCGCAGAGGCGCTTAGCCGCACCGGAGACACACCTAAATGCACTTGCCGTTCTGCGACGAATCCATGCCCCATCCGTTTGTAAACTCCCATCCGGTTTCGGTTGACGGTGACTGTCATCGGGTGCGGAAACCCAAACATGTCCCATTGTTGGTCCTGTTGTACTGTGGTGTGGTTCAAGGCGGTAACCAAAAAAGACAGATCTTCCGAAAATACGATGCAGGTACCCACTACCCCGTCCAAAAGCCCGCTTTGGCCGGTCCGGGGATCGAGCATTCCCACTCGATGAAAAATGTGCCGCCCCGTTTCTCCCGCGAAAAAGATCCGTCTAGTTCCGGGCGGCGCCGCCAGAGCCGTAATATGCTCCATGTCAAGCGCGTGTTTCTGTACGAGGCGCAGGGAAGGAAGGGCGAACTCGTGGATTTCCACCCCCGATTGCACAAAAAGAGAATCGCCTCTTACCGCAATGTGACGGGGGGCTTCAGGCACTGCGGCTTTCCGCAACGGACCGGCCCGCATGGTATCGGCTTCAAATACCTGTAGATTCCGTTCCGTGGCCAACACCAGCCATTCAGAACCGGGAGAGCCCGCGAAAACGGGATGAACCCGACCCAGTACGCGGGTGTTTTCATCGGTTTCAAGCCCCGCAGCAACCTCAGAACCTCCCGATCGGGTCGCTGTGGCCCGGATGTCCAGTTCCCGAAGCACCCGCCGATCATGGGAATCGGTGATAATCACTTCAAGCGTCTGGCTGCCTGAAAAGGATTCAGGCACGGCCCATGTAATCCATCCCTCCTGATCGACTGTCACGCCATCCGGAGCCTTTCCGAGGGAGAACGTCGGCTTGTTTCCAGCGGAAAAAGCTTCAACCTTGTGTCGGAAGGTTTCACCCGGGACGGCCTCCCGCCAACCCGGCAACAGGGCCACCGGAGGAGCTTTCCCGATCAAATGAGCTGCGTCGAGTTCCATAAGCAGGACGCCGGGTTTTTGCGGGAGCGCATACAGCAAGCGACGGCTTTCCCAATCCATATGAAGCCTTGAAAACAAACTGTTTTCTTTAAATGATTCACCAAAAGAAAACAGCTGAGGCACTTCTATCTCGAACAAAGGCGAATGATCATCGATGCTACGAAAAACAAGAGAATCCCTAAAAATCCGGCCCGGCATCCATAAAGGCACCGTTCTCGCGGGTTGAAGGCCTGTCGTATAACTAGGCGGCGTACCCGTCAAGCCGGGTGGCGGGATGGGAGTAAACATGTTGTCGTAAAAATCGTCCCCAGAAACGAAATACTCCTTGGAGGGTGCGAGCAGATGCGGACTGTTGTTGGCTCGCTGCACTCGGGAGGTCCACCCCCGGGCGTCCCGTTGAACGACCGCCAGCGTTCCCGGATGGGTGTAGATTTGTCCCACCACAAGGTCCAGGCGGGGGGACGCTTTCCAATTGGAGGGAGCGTCTTTTTTTCGGGAACCAGGGAGAACGACATCAAGGGGCTCCGTTCGGCCCGATTTCAGGTCCATCCAATGAAGCCGCCATTCCCCACGATTTCCGGACGAGTTCATCCATTCCACTAAAACCAATGCGTCCCCGCGCTCCTCCCCCATGAGAATTCCTACGGGAGGGCTGGACAATGGATTGGGAAATTGACGGATCTGCTTGCCGGTCCCCCCCTGAAACAACTTGATCATCTGGACTCCACTGTCGTACACCGCCACCACGTCTCCCCCGGCGGCTCCGGGACCACTCCCTGGAGATAAGGGAAGTCTCGTTGCACCTTGAGTTAAAAGATCCACAGTCCACCAAGAGCCAGACGCGGGTACACGGCACAAAACCCGATGATCCTCGCCCAGCGGATAAAGAGAGTCAGGAGTTCCGTCCAGTTCCAACACCACATGAGGCATGCCCCAAGTAGGATCATCCAATCTTCTGGAAACCGGCCCATCCGGTTGCGAACGATTTCCGGGAGGAGCTACGACTCTTGCCTCACGTGAAGCCTCCCCCACTTTGATCTCGTACCGGAGATCCAGCCGTCCCACATGCTGATCGGGAACCCTGCAGACCAATTCATTCCCGTTTTCTACCCGCAGCCCTTCGGGAAAAAGAGGGATCAGTGTAGGTTCCGGGCTGTTTTCCGGCAGGAGAAGCTCCGGAGTATACCGCCACTCTTCTCCCGGAACCGCGGGAGACGCGGGAGGGTTCAGTACCCAAACCGGTGCTTGTTCGGCGCGTTTTAATGCGGCGAAAAGGTCAACTTTACCGACAAACACATCCTTTTGTTGCGCCTCCGCGTACACAAACAATCCCGTGTGCAGATTCAGATGCCAATTCGCCAACGAATGACGAAAGAGACGTTTCTCATTGTTCGGGAAAGGCAACAACCCTAATTCACCGAGATACTCGCCGGTGAGACTGTCGCCCAACACCAAACGGTTGTTATCCCAGTTGGTGTAGAAATCATAGTTCCGGTCCGGCTTGAAATAATTCGAAGCGCCTTGAGGGCGCAGGGCGTCTCCGTGTGGCCATACCCGAAGCCCCGGATGCAACCCGTCCGCTCGGTGCTGATAAAATGGATACACGTGAGGACTCACATTAGAAAAGTGGGTACCCAGACGTTGCAGGAACATCCGCCCCAATTGCACGTAGGAAAAATCGGCGTTTGCATGACCTTCATGACAGTTCTTCCCCAATCGGCCCCCAGTATTATAAAAAAGATGGGGTGTGATCGGAAACGCATGACCGGTCCGGCCGTTGGGCAGGGATACATCCACCAATTGCATCGAAACAATGGATCCCCGAACGATTTCGGAGTATACGGCCAACAATCGGTCTGAGCGAACGGGGCTGGCAATCAAACCCGTAACCTCATTATGTTCCGGGTTGAGAAAAAAACGACCTGCAGGTTTCCCGGTTCTTACATCCCACACTCTGACATCACCGGCGGAGTCGCGGCTGACGAAATAATTGCCAGCCAGCGCTTTCTGCGGCTCCTCGGCATAACTTGCACCCAACCCACGAAACTTTTTCTCTTCAGGATCGAACACGACATAGCGAAACGGGTTGGTGAGCTCAAACACCATATCCCCCTCCTGATTCACCCCGAGGATCTCGTCCAAATTTACTGGAGCACTCACCCATTCACCTTCAATTTCAAATGGTGGCGGAGAGGGGCGTTGCTCTGGACGAGGCGTCGGTTTGAGCGGGGCTCGCCTCCGCCTCTGGCGCTCCTCCCTTTCCAACCGCCGGCTCTCCATGTCGGAACCGTGAATTCTATACTCGATATCCCGGCTTTCGGCATCGGGAGAGGATTGAAACGTCAGGACGGTATGTTCACTGTCCGGTAGCAAATAGGCCACCGCCCGGACAGACTCTTCACCGGCCTGATCGGTGCGTTGAAAACGTAATCTGGTCACGATGTCCAGCGCCCTTGGCTGGATGAGTTCGGATGACCGCCCTAAAAACTCAGGCACTCTGCGCACTCCGGTGGCGTCGGTCACGGTAAAGTTCCGAATGTCCTCCATTTTCAGCTCATCCCCGTTGGCGAAGTAGAGGATGACCCAGTGGTGACGCTCTATCATCACAGGCATCACTCTCGAACGCCTCTGATTCCGTGTTTCACTTATCTGAAACACGCTCAGCGACCGCGCTCCAACAAACCTGATTTCTTCAGCGTCAAGCTCCGCCTCATTCAGTTCGGCTCGAATGATGCCACAAAAAAGACACAACCACCATATTATCATCGGTTTCATACGTTCCTCAGAGTTAAAGCGAGTTGTTTCCCATGCCGGGGAAAGTCCGCACCGCCTCCTGATGCATGCCGATCCATTCGGAGACGATACTCGGTTTCACAGCCTGAGCATTGCCCGGCCGCGATATCAAAGATGCAGACGCCTCCGCCGCCCGGCACGCACGTTCCAGAGTCACATCAACGGGTATGGTTTCCATGGCGTTCATCCCGCCCAACCTACAAACGCAGGCCGAACAAGCAATCAGTTAGAATGTCAAAAGCAACCATCAGGCCTGCACCCCCTAAAAAAATCGAGCTCTGGAGCAGCGCTTCACCGTAATCTCCACCTTCCGCGTTACCATTTGATTCGCAAACTAAAGGTCAGGAATTCTTGGGACAACCGTTGAGACGGGGAACCTATGAAATGAATTATCGTCGGCAGCGACGAAGTTGTCTACGCGCCACCGACGCCGAATCAGCCACAAGCCCTGAACATGTAGTAAACCTGAACACATCCGCCTGATCAAACCGCCGGAATCACGGGCCCAATAAACCCAACCAAAATGGTCCAGAATCCACAACCATGGAGCGCCACTATCTCAGTGCCATGTACCCCTCCATCCAAAAACCCATTCCCAACCTAAGAAACTTTTATGATGAATATTCATGAATCTCAATATTTTGGATTAACGCCAAAATTCTCTTCGTGAGATTTACTAGCATCTTCATGGCCACTCTCACAGCCCAACCGCCCTCTAGGGATTACTCTTTGCCGGACCTGACGGAAGGAAGCCTGTACCTCATCAACTCGTCACGGGTGTCGAGAACCCACTTGCCATCTTTCCGAAAATCGATTTCCAAACACACCAGGCCCACCCCCGGTGCCAGAAAGAAGCGGTTGCGGCTCCACATCTCTTCGTGTCCCCCTTTATAAACAGCCTGGTACACGACGCACTGATAGGTGCCCGCGGGAACTTTGACGGTTTTCTCCACGTTCAAAACCGTCCAATGGCAACCCTCGGCCTTGTAAGAATGGCCCTTCTTTACCGGATAGGGCAACGTCAGCTCAAATTCGCTCAAGAATTTCGGCGTGTGCTTCCCGCCACCTTCTTCAGCAAAGTTGTGGCTTCCATTTTCGTCGACGTATTCCCAAAAATAGAAGGGATTTTCATCCGGCTTTGTTCCCAACATCCGTTCCCATAAAGAACGATAATCATAGGTTTGCTTTATTCTAAAGCAACGTTGACCCTCCACCGACAGAGTTCTCACCACCTCTTGCGTGGCCGTTCCGACCACGGTTTCTCGTCCCTTCTCGTATCGGCGGCTGCCAAAGGTCCATGTCGCGCCTTCCTCCCGAGGCACAATGGATCGCTCCAGCGGAACCTCCTCCGCACCCAGAAATCCGAAAAGCAGCACCCACCCCACAATAAACGACTTTTTCATTTTTAAACCTTTTTGATTTCGGACAATTTCGACCGGATAAGTTTTTCTTCTTTCTCCGACAAAGCGGTTTTGGGTAAAACCCGTGTGGCGAAGTCCCCTTCAAATAAGAACAGGAATCGTTTTGATTCACTCCATTTTGTAACTTGCTTCCATCGGAGAAGGTGAGTTCCGGAAGCTAGAAATGGTGACGGAAGCGGAGCCAAGTCGGGTAGAGTTTATGTTAAGCGGTCGTCTCTCTCTCCAAGATCATGATAAGAGATTGGGGTTCGATTGCACGTCCTTTGTGCGTCGGATGCCT
>Ga0194137_10000657_pt1 | contig 22275 bp, 11 predicted proteins | sample TARM_MetaG_T3_14_FD_134025 | JGI IMG/M metagenome (GOLD analysis project Ga0194137, IMG submission 134025) | Freshwater microbial communities from Pennsylvania, USA, analyzing microbe dynamics in response to fracking - TARM_MetaG_T3_14 (version 2) | ecosystem: Environmental > Aquatic >... | reverse complement strand
GTGCCACCACAACCGGCGCGGGTGGGGTCGGGGTGAAGGCAATGGTGGCGGCTTGCGAGACGGTGCTGGTGCCGTCGCTGAGCTGCAGGGTGTAGCTCGGGGCGTTGGGGCTCCCGTCTTGCACGAAGGCGATCTGGCCGGCGCGCACGGCGGCGTAGCTGAAGCTGGTGATGCCGCTCTGGTTGACGCTGGTGTTGATGAACTGGCCACCGCTCACGGTCGTGACGGTGAAGGTCAGGCCGGTATCGGCGGTGTCGATGTCCTGCACCTGGATGTCGGGCGTGGCGGTGCCGCCTTGCGTGATCTGCAGGTTGTTGCGCTGCCAGGTAGGGGCATCGTTGACGGCCGTGATGCCGATGGCCTGGGTGGCCGAGACGTCGCCGGTGCCGTCGTTGATGGTGAAGGTGACGGTGCGGTTGGTTGTGTCGGGGTTGTCGGAGCTGTTGGCGTAGGTGACGCTGCGCAGGGCGGCTTGGTAAGCAGCCGATGAGGCATTGCCTGCGAGCGTGAGCTTGCCGGTGCTGGCGTCCCAGCTGGCGGTGATGCCTGATTGATTGGTGAAGCCCAGTACGTCCTGGCCATTGACGTAGTGGCCGGTGATCTGGATGGTGGCGCTGCTCAAAGGTGTGGCATCGGGGTCGGAGAGCGTGATGCCGCTGTCGACGGCGGTGGCCGGGTCGTTCTCGGTGTAGGCCAGCGGCGTGCCCGATGGGGTCAGCGTGGGGGCATCGTTGACGGCGGTGATCGCGATGTTCCGGCTGGCCGATACCACGCCCGTGCCATCGTTGAAAGCGAAGGTCACCGTGCGCGTGCTGGTGTCGGGCGCGTCAGAGCTGTTGGCGTAGGTGACGCTGCGCAGCGCGGCCTGGTAGTCGGCCGACGAAGCATTGCCTGACAGTGTGAGGATGCCGTTGCTGGCGTCCCAGCTGGCGGTGATGCCCGTCACGCCGGATGGCGTGGTGAAGCCAAGCACATCCTGGCCATTGACATAGTGGCCGGTGATCAGCACCGTGGCGCTGCTCAAAGGCGTGGCATCGGGGTCGCTGATGGTGATGCCGCTGTCGATGACCGTGGCAGGGTCGTTTTCCGTGTAAGCCAGCGGTGTGCCCGATGACGTGAGCGTGGGCGCGTCGTTGACGGCGGTGATACCAATGGTCTGGGTGGCCGAGACGTCGCCGGTGCCGTCGTTGATGGTGAAGGTGACGGTGCGGTTGGCGGTGTCGGGGTTATCGGAGCTGTTGGCGTAGGTGACGCTGCGCAGCGCGGCCTGGTAGTCGGCCGACGAAGCATTGCCTGACAGTGTGAGGATGCCGTTGCTGGCGTCCCAGCTGGCGATGATGCCTGATTGATTGGTGAAGCCCAGTACGTCCTGGCCATTGACGTAGTGGCCGGTGATTTGGATGGTGGCGCCGTTCAATGGCGTAGCGTCGGGGTCGGAGAGCGCGATGCCGCCGTCCACAGCGGTGGCCGGGTCGTTCTCGGTGTAGGCCAGCGGTGTGCCCGATGGGGTCAGCGTGGGGGCGTCGTTGACGGCGGTGAGGCCGATGGTCTGGGCAGCCGAGACATCGCCGGTGCCGTCGTTGATGGTGAAGGTGACGGTGCGGTTGGCGGTGTCGGGGTTGTCGGAGCTGTTGGCGTAGGTGACGCTGCGCAGGGCGGCCTGGTAGTTGGCTGAAGACGCGTTGCCTGTGAGCGTGAGCTTGCCGGTGCTGGCGTCCCAGCTGGCGGTGATGCCTGATTGATTGGTGAAGCCCAGTACGTCCTGGCCATTGACGTAGTGGCCGGTGATTTGGATGGTGGCGCCGTTCAATGGCGTAGCGTCGGGGTCGGCGAGCGCGATGCCGCCGTCCACAGCGGTGGCCGGGTCGTTCTCGGTGTAGGCCAGCGGTGTGCCCGATGGGGTCAGCGTGGGGGCGTCGTTGATGGCCGTGATCGTGATGTCACGGTGGAGGGACTCGGGCGTGGTGCCGTCACTGATGGTGAAGGTCACCGTGCGCGTGTTGGTGTCGGGGTTGTCCGAGTTGTTGAGGTAGGTGACGCTGCGCAGCGCAGCCTGGTAGCCGGCGGTGGAGGCGTCACCTGTCAGCGTCAATGTGCCGGTGCTGGCATCCCAGCTGCCGGAGATGCCTGACTGTGCAGTGAAGCCCAGCACGTCCTGGCCACTGGCGTAGTGGCCGGTGATCTGCACGGTGGCGCCGTGGAAGATGCTGGTGTCGATGTCGCCCAGCGCGATGCCGTTGTCGATGACCGTGGCGGGGTCGTTCTCGGTGTAGCCGATGCTGCCGCCGCTGCCGATGAACAGGGGTGGGTCATCGACCGCGGCGATGGTGATGGTCGAGGTATCGGTGTCGGTGGTCTGTGCCGGCGTGTGCGCCACGCCGTTTTGGCCCAGGTCATCGCTGACCATGGTCAAGGTGTCGGTGCCGTTGTAGTTGCTGTCGCCCAGGTAGCTCAGGCCGCTGTCAGCAGCCAGGGTGGCATTGATGGCCGAGATGCTGCCGGTGAAGACGACTTGGCGGTTGTCCGTGCTGTACTGGATCTGGCTGGCGGTGAGGCCGCCACTCACGTTGTTCAGCGCATTGAGCGTACCGTGCTGCACGGTCAGGGTCACGGTGATGCTGCCGTTGCCCGCGTCGCTGTCGCTCACACTCAGGCCGGCCAAGGGCAGTCGGGTGTCCTCGCTGGTGTCAAAGGTAGCCGGCAAGGTGTTGACCGGGGGCTTGTTGTAGCCGAGCACCGTGATGCTCAGATCCTGCGCATCCTGGCTGTTGCCGTCGGATGCGGCTACCGTGACTTCATAGATGTTGTCCTGGTTGGCATCTTGCGGCTGGCTGGCGTTGGGGGCCGTGTGGAAGGTCAGGGCGCCGGTGAGCGCGTCGATGTCGAACAGGGCCTGATCGGCGCCGCCGGAGATGCTGTAGATCAGCGAGGTGGAGTCGCTGTCGGTGGCGTGCACCGTGGTGACCGCCGTGTTGCCTTCGTTGACGTTGATGGCCGCGGTGTTGCCGCCGCCATTGCTGTCGATGACCGGCGGGTTGTTGGGGGGCGCCGCGTTCGACAGGATGCGCACATACATGTTTTGCGTGTCGCTCAGGCCGCCCTGGTCGGTGGCGGTGACCTGGATGACATAGATGTTGTCACCGTTGGCATCGGTGGGGGCGCTGTAGCTCGTCGGGTTCTTGAAGGTGAGGACACCGGTGCTGGTGTTGATGTTGAACTGACTGGCGTCGGTGCCGGTCACGCTGTAGCTGAGGGAGTCGCCCGCATCGGGGTCGGTGGCCTGGACCTGCGTGACGCTGGTGCCGCCTTCGGTGAGCACGATGGCGGCGTTCGTGCCGCCGCCATCGCTGGTGATGGTGGGGGCCTCGTTCACATTGGTCACTGTCACCGAGATGGCCTGGGTGTCGGCATAGGTGCCGTCGCTGGCCGAGACCGTGACCTGGTAGACGTTGTCGTGGTTGGCGTCGCCAGGGTTTTCGTAATCGGGTGCGTTGATGAAGCTCAGCGCACCGGTCTTGGCGTCGATCTTGAACAGCGAGGCGTCGGTGCCGCCAGAGATGCTGTAGCTCAGTGTGGTGCCAGCGTCCGCGTCGGTGGCCGTCACGGTGGTGACGGCAAGGGTGTTCTCGGGTGTCGAGACGCTGGCCGTGGTACCGCCGCCATTGCTGGTGATCACCGGTGCGGCATCGGGGCTGATGGCCAGTGTGTCAAGCACTTTGCCGGAAGCGCCCACGCTGCTGCCCTTGAAGAAGATGCTGGCGGTGGCTGCTGCGGTGCCATTGACCGATGACTTCGTGACATTGAGCAAGGCGATATCGCTGGTCGCGATGCCGAGGTTGTTGCTGCCGATGGTGTCGGCCGTGTCCAGCGTGATGAGCAGGCTGCGGGCCGGGATGGTGGTGTTCTTCATCGGCGTGGCCGTGCTCACCAACTCGAGTCCACTGATGGCCTGGTTGATGCCGATGTCGCTGCCCGTGATCAGCGTGGAGATGTTGCCCGTCAGCAGGCCGCCGAGCAGGCCGCCACTGGGCACGAAGCGCAAGATGTTGGCCGCAGTGTTGCCCGTGCCGCAGGTGTAGAGGATGGTGCCTTGCGTGAGCGTGACATCGCCCAGCACGGTGTCACGCTCAACCAGGGCCAGGCCGCGGATGTCGGGGCTGCCACCCAGGCCCAGCAGGCCCGAAGACGGTGCCTGGATTAGCAGCGTGAAGGTGCCGGCATCGTAGCGGCCCGCCACAGTGGGGCGAAACAGCACGATGTCGTTGTTGTTGGCGCTGACGGTGCTGCCGTTCGTGCTGGTGAGCGTGCTCGATGAGGTCACGCTGAAGAGGATGTCGCCGCGGTGCAGGACCGCGCCGGCCGTGAGCGTGACGTCCTGCGAGACCCAGGCGATGTCATCCATGCCGACAGCGCCATAGGCCGAGAAGTCCACCAGGTGCGAGAAGGTGCCGCTGGTGGTGCTGCCGTAGTTGAGATTGGGGTCGGTGAAGGACAGGATCTCGCTGCTGCCTGCGCTGTTGATGCCATTGAGCCCCGTGGCCGTGGTGCCGGTGCCGAGCAGCAGGTCGTTGGACCTGTTGGTGCTCATGTCGTTGCTCCACACCCAGGTGAAGGCCGGTGTGACCGTGCTGCCGCTGGAGCTGGTCATCGTGTTGACCGTACCAAAGGCGCGGCCTGTCCAGTCGACAAAACTGACCGAGCCGTTCTTGCCCTGCGAGCCCAGCATGATGTGGTCGGTGTAGGGGTCCGAGTACAGCTTCAGCGCGCCGGGTTGCGAGGTGTTGGGGCCATTGGCCGCGCTGCTCCATCCGCCGCTGCTGGTCCAGGTCAGGTAGCGTGTGTTGGCCGAGTTGGTGCCGTAGATGGCCAGGGCGTCACCGCTGACCGATTCGAACGCCACACCCACGGTGGTGCTGGGGTTGTTGTCGGTGTAGCTGCCAGCAATGGTGCGGGTGCCCCAGGTGCTGCCGCTCCACATCGCGAACGACACCTGGTTGCTGTTGTTGGAGCCCACGCTGAGCAGGCCCAGTGCGATGCGGTTGCTGTTGGGGTCGCTGGCCAGGGTCAGGTCGTAGGCCATGGCCGCATCGGCATAGCTGCCGGTGGCGGCTTCGCTGCTCCAGCTGCTGCCATCGAAGATGCGGTAGTAGACATTGGGGTTGACGAACTTGCCGTAGACCACCACGACGCGCCCGCTCTGGCTCTCGTAGGCGATCGAGGTGGCCAGCTGGTCTGCCACGGTGACGCCCGAGGTGTCCAGCGTGATGGCATGGCCCCATGCGCTGCCATTCCAGATCAGCGCGTAGTCATCGTCCTTGCTGTCGGTCAAGACCAGGGCCAGGCCATTGCCCTTGGGCTGCGCGGCGATCTGCATCTGCTGCGGCGCAGCGCCCGTGTAGGCATCGACCTTTTGCGCTGCCGACCAGGTGCTGCCATTGAAGACGCTGTAGCTCAGGCTGCTGCCATCGTTCCACACCAGCATGGCGTTGCCGCTTTGCTGCTCGTAGGCCACGGCAAAGCCCTGCCGGTAGACCGTGGTGCCCGTGGCGATGGGGTCCATGGACAGGGTCTGCCATTGCGTGCCATTCCACCTCTCGCCGCGGATGACGCCGCTGCCATCCACGCCCACCACGATGGCTTCGCGCCGCGTGGGCGATTCGGCCGAGGTGATGATGGTCCAGGATGCGGTCGTGCCGGTGTTGCTGCCGCTGCCCAGGGTCACGCCGTCCCAGCTGCCCTGCTGCGGGATGGTGCCGCTGCCCTGGGTCCAGATGGCGGTGCCCTTGTCGCTGGGGGTGGAAAGGGCCAGCGTGCCATCCCATTGCGCTTGCTCGGCCAGGCTGAGGGCCGAGGCCGCCTGGACGGCGCCGGTCCGGACTTCGAGTTGCCAGTTGCCGCCCAGGCTGGCCGCACCGGTGAGGTCGTCGCTGGCGGCCACATCGGCACCTGTCAGTGCGGCGAGATGGTCCACGAGGGTGTGCCCATCGAGGCCGGCGGCCACGTCGCAACCATAGAGCAGCAGGTCGGCGCCTTGGGTCAGCGCGGCACCCCATTGGGCGACTTCACCCGCGCGTTGCAGCAGGCTGTGCTCATCGAGCAAGGTGTCGCCCAGTTGCATGGCGCCAGCCTCGCCGTGGGCGATGAGGTGCACGGCGCTGATGTCGTGGCGCTGTTGCAGGGTCTGGGTGATGCGCGCGATGCCGTCTTCATCGGCCTGGATGACGACGACCTCGATGTGGCGGCCTTGTTCGGCTTGCTGTTGCAGGTCGTGCGTGAGCTCGGCCAGATGCGGCACCTTCGCGTCGATGAAGACGATCTCGGTGCCCTGCATCTGCACGGCGGCGGGCGTGGCATTCGCCATGATGGACTGATGAACGGCCTGGTGAACGGCCTGGTGAACGGCCGTTGCGTCTGCATGCGGGATGAAGGCGGCCAGGCCCATGTCGGCCGAGTACAGCAGCTTGGCTTCCAGCGCCTCCACAACGGGGCGCAAGCGTAGGGGCAGGCCGTTGTGCGACATCGCGGCGGCCCCTTCAGTGCGCGCTGGCCAGGGTCAGGCTGGGATTGAGGCGGGGCGTGGGGCCGTCGACGACGGTGGGCGCCGGCTTCACGGACTGCAGCACGATCTGCAAGGCGTGAGGCAAGGTCAAGTCCGACGAGGTGCGCAGCTCGACCGGATCACGGTGGGTGGACCAGGCGGCCATGGCGGCCGCCAGCCGGACGGGGAACCTGACCATGGCCAGGGTGTTGACCATGCCTGGCACACGTGGGCCGGGGCGCTCGCGTGTGGGCTGGTGTGCAGGTAAGAGGCTTGTGCTGCTTTGACGAACGGCAGGTGCTGGAGCCGTGGGGGCCGCTGCGGGTGAGCCGGCTTGCGCATTCAACTCGGCCTTGCAGCGCAGTCCGCCAGGCAGGCGGTTGCCCGGGTTGGGCAGGCTCAAGCGCACACGGAAGGAATTGCTGGCCGCATCGACCACCATGTCCACGTACTTCACCGTGGCCTGCACGGGCGCGGCGCCAGGCAGCTCGGGCCGTATCACCAGCGTGCTGCCCACGGCGATCTGGCCATACTGCGCAATGGGCACCATCAGCGAAACCCGCAAGGGGTCGATGGCGGCCACGCGCACGACGGGCCGCTCTTCCACGCGCTCGCCCACATTGTTGTAGCGCTCGACCACGATGCCCTTGATCGGGCTGCGCAGCGTGCGCAAGCCCAGCTGGGCCTGTGCCACCGATTCCTCGCGGGCATAGATCTTCTGCTGGCTCTGGGCCAGCTTGAGCTTCTGCGCGGCGACCTCGGCTTCGCCCTGCGCCTGCTCCAGTGCCTGCGTGGACACGAAGCTCTGCCCCACCAACTGCTCGGTGCGAACGACCTTCTGACGTGCCACATCCAGATTGGCCTGGGCGGCCTTGACTTCGGCGTCCACCTGCGCGCGCAGCACGGCCACATTGGCGTTGGCACGCTCCACGTCGGCACGCAGCTTCACCAGGGCCTGGCCCGCCTCGACCTTGTCACCCAGGGCCACGGGCAGGTCCTCGATCACGCCGGTCACGGGCGAGCCGACATCGGCCACCTGCTCGGGCTCGATCAGGCACCCTGCAGGCTTGTTGGATGCCGCATGGGCGGCCGTGAGCATGAGGCCCAGGGACGCGATGGCCGCGCCGATCAGCGTGGTCCGGCCTGCTGCCGAGCCCATTGGTGATGCTTGTCCCATTGCCTGTCCTGTTCCATCAACTGCCGTCTCATGGCCACTTGCCGACGCGTCTGCAGCCATTGCGACAGGCGCCACAGCCCCTGCCGCCAGGCGGGCACGCAGCGGTCGAGGGTGAGGATGACGGCATGAGTCCATTGAGGCAGCTTAGGTGCGTTGACCGTATCCCGTTTGACCGATAAACCGGTACAAAGCCACGTTTCTGTGCTGCCAGGCTGACCTTGGCGGGCGCAGCGCCCCCAGAGCTGACGGTCCATGCGGCGCGATTCGTTGCGCTGGCAGTCGATGACATGCAGGCCGCCGGCGGCGAGGGCCTGCTCCTCCAGGGCGATGTCGGTGCCCCGGCCGGCCATGCGGGTGGACACGGTCACCGCGCCGGCTTGGCCCGCCTGCGCCAGGATGGCGGCCTCGGCCTCGTCGTGCCGCGCATTGAGCAGGGCGTGGGCGATACCGGCCTGGTGCAGATGCCAGGACAGGCGCTCGGAATCGGCCACGGAGTCGGTGCCGATGAGGATGGGGCGCGCGGCCAGGGTGGCGTCGCCGCGCCAGGCCTTGATGCGATCGGCGATGGCGGCCCAGCGTTCTTCGGGCGTGGCGAACAGGCGCACAGGCAGCGTGACGCGGCGCGAGGGCTGGCGCGAGGGCAGACACAGCACATGCAGGCCGTACACGCTGCGCAGCTCGCCACGTGCCTCCTTGAGCGTGCCGCTGAGGCCGCCCAGGCGCCAGTAGCGCTGGAAGAAGCGCTGGAAGGTCAATTGCGCGAGGGTGTCGGTGGGCGGGCTGGGCTGGCAGCCCTCCTTGAGTTCGATCAGCGCCTGCAGGCCTTGCGACCACACGCGGCCCTGGGCCACGCGGCCGGTCAAGGTGTCGAGCAGGACGATCTCACCGTCGCGAACAAGGTAGTGCTGATCGCGGTGCAGGCCGTGCGCGGCCGTCAGGGCCATCTGCACCAGCTCATCACGCCAGGCGGGGCGCCGCCAAAGGCCAGGCAGTGCCGCCGCACGGCGGGCCAGCTCGGCACGGCCGGCGTCGGTCAGCAGCATCTGCGGTGGCACAGGGCCGGGCTGGGTATGCACATGGGCATGCAGATGGCCCGCCAACTGCCATGCCTGCCACCACACCGCCCGGCGCTGGGCCTGTCTGGCCCGCGGCTCGTTGCAGGAAGACGAAATGCGCAGCGGCACCACGGCCTCGTCAAGCAGGATGCTGTCGGCCTCGTCCAGCAGGGCCAGCGACAGGCCTCGCATCACCGGCGTCTCGTGACCCGTGCCGCTTTGGGCCAGGGCGTCGCGCAGGTGATCGAAGGCCAGCTCCTTGGCCGTGGCGTAGACGATGTCGCAGCCATAGATGCTGCGCCTTTGCGCGGCCTGGTGCGCCGGTGAGATGTGGCCTGTGCGCAGGCTCAGGGCCGACCACAGGGGTGCCATGGCGTCGGCATCGCGCGCGGCCAGGTAGTCATTGGCGGTGACGACATGAGTGGGCACGCCCGCGAGCGCGGCCACGCAGGCGGCCGCAGCCATGGACAGGGTCTTGCCTTCGCCGGTGGCCAGCTCGACCGCGCACTGGTCCAGCAGCATGGCCGAGGCCAGGAGCTGGGTGTCGTGCAGCTGCCGCCCCATGGTGTCGTGCACCACCAGGCTGACCAGGGCCAAGGCCTCGGCCAGGCTGTCGGCGTGCAGGCCTTCGCCACGCAGGCGATGCTTGATGCCTTGCGTCAGCGTGGTGCGTTGTGCGTTGCTGGTCCATGCGGGCGAGCGCGCCAGGGCCTCGCGGTGGGCGTGGACGAGTGCAAGCCAGTGCCGATGCTGCTTCAGCACCCAAGGTGCGGGGAGCCCCGTCAACCGGGGTAAGGGGCGTATGCGGAGCAAGCGGGGTAGCTGGCCAGCGAGCAGCGACGGCGCCGGCATCGAAGGTGTTTCGCTGGGCCGCTGCGGGTAGCTGCCCCAGCGTGGTCCGGGGCGGGGCAACTGAAGTGCCTGAAGGGTGCTGCTGGCAGGCATGGGCGATGTCGCACTCAATGTGCGGCGGGCGACAGGGGCGCTGCGGGATGGAAGTCCGCCACCGCGCGCCGCGATACCCAGCGCCACAGCTGCATCGGCAGCGGGCTCAAGCCCAGGTCGAAGCGCACCCAGGCGCGTTCGCCGAGGCGCTCGCCTTGCGTGCCCCTTTGCTGCACCTGCACGTCCATCAGGACCACCGGGCGCAGGGCTTGCTGATGGTGTTCATCTTTCGGGTCCGTCAGGATCTGGCCGCCCATGTCCTGGCTCAGGGCCGCGCTGGGCAACTGGCGGGTTGCGGCGATGCTGTCGCGCAGGAGCGTGGCCGGCAGTGCGGGGCCGTCCTGGGTGCTCAGGCGAACCGTCAAGTCGTGTGACGTGGCCTGCAGCCTTCCCACTTCGGACTCCGCCACGGCCACACGGATGGTGGGCGCAGAGCGGTCCAGCACATGGCCCAGCAGCTCGCCCCGGTGCACATAGCGCCCAGGCAGATCAGTGGCATGAGGCAGGACCAGGCGGCCCGCATGGTGGGCGCGCACGGCCAGGGCGGCCCTTTGATCGTCGATGCGGGCGAGTTCGGCCTGCCAGCGCTGGGCCTCATCACCTGCCTGTCCGGCCTTGGCGCTGTCGGTCCCGGCGAAGCCGAAGCTGCCTTGCTCGGCCTGGGCCAGCTTGGCGGCCACGCGGGCCCGTTCGGCATCGAGCTTGGGGTTATGCAGGGTGATCAGCGGGTCGCCGGTCTGCACCACCGCGCCGTCGGCCTGGTGCACCGTCTGCACGAAGCCTTCGACCTCGGGGCGCACCAGTGATTCGTCAGGTGCCCAGACCAGGCCCTGCACCAGGACGCGGTCCGGCCAGGGCAGCACCAGCATCAGGGGCACGACCAACAGGCAGGCCGCGCGCCGTGCCACCTGGGCCCGACGCGCACCGGCGCTCGCGCTGGCCCACAGCCAGGTCTGCCAGATCTCGCGCAGCCAGTGCCAGCCGGGCCGCAGCAAGCACATCCACACGGTCAAGGCCATGCCGGCCCAGCCCAGTGGCGGCGAGATGCTGCCCAGCCACCAGCTCATGCCGAACCAGACCAGCCCTTGATACAACCACGACAGCGGGGCATAGGTCACCAGCCATGGCGCTTCGCCCGGCGCAGTGGGCGCGCTGTGGATGGGCGCGGGGCGGGCGGCGGCCTCGGACGAGGCGTCTTGCGCACTGAGCCAGCGGCGCACGTGCTGGTGCCACCACTGTTGGCTGCGCGTGGCCAGATTGGGCAGTTGCAGACAGTCGGTGAGCAGGTGGTAGCCGTCCAGCCGCTGCAAGGGGTTGGCGTTGAACAGCAGGGTCGACAGGCAGCCAGCGAACCACCCCACGAAGCCGATGTCACGGGGCCAGCCGGGCTCGCACAGCAGCCAGCACCACAGGCCCACGGCGGCCAGGCTCATCTCGGCCATGATGCCGGCGGCGCTCACCACCGCCCGTTGATAAGGCTGGCCGAAGCCATGCGCGGCCGATGCGTCCACATAGGGCACGGGCATCAGCATCATCAAGGTCAGACCAGCTTCGTGCACCTCGCCACCCCAGCGCCGTACCGCCAGTGCGTGCGCGGCTTCGTGCCAGGCCTTGATCAGCGGGTAGCACAGCGTGGCCAGCAGCAGGTAGCGCGGCGTGTGCATCCACACGGCAGCGTGCGCACGCAGGGCCTCGGCCTGTGTGATCAGCGTGCCGGCCATGCCCAGCATCAGCAGGCACCACAGCCAGAGCCCCATGCGAGAGAACACCCTGTGAGCCAGATGCTGATGGCGATCGAGCCAGGGTTGCGGGTCCAGCAAGGGGATGCGCCAGGCCAGCAGCGTGTTGCGGCTGGCCGAAGCGGGCTTGCCATCGCTGCGGGAGGCTTGCGGCGTCTCCGCGGTGTGGCCAGGGCCGGCCACGGTGCCGAAGTCGGCTTCGCCATCGAAGCGCAGCATCTGGTGTTGCTGCAACTGCGTCACCACCTGCAGCACCTCGTCTTGCGTGGGGGGCTCGGCATGGCTGCCGGCCTCGGCCATGGTGGCTTGGTGCGGCCGCGCATCCAGCATCTCCCACAAGGTGTGCAGGTCGCGCTGCCCATCCAGCCGCGCGGCGACCTCGTAGGCGGCGCAATTGAGCCGGCAGCTCTGGCCCGAGCGCGGGTCTTGCAGCACGTACCAGCGCTGCCCACGCACCCATTGCCGCACGATGCGGACATGCTCTGCCAGACGCGGGCGCAAGCCGGCCACGCGGTGCCAGTTCGGGCTGGACAGCGGGTTGAACAGGGCCGCATCGAGGCCAGGCTGGACCATGTCAGCTCATCCCAGCCAGGACCACGCACCCAGGCGGATGCGGTTGACGACCGGCCGCAGCCAGCTCCAGATCAGCGGTGTGCGGTCCACATGCACCTTGGCCTGGCCCATCAGCCCGGGGCGCACCTCGGGCGGCACCGGCGCGGTGAACTCGGCCTCCACCTCGAACACATTGCGGCCATCTGTTTGCTTGGCGATGGGCGTGATGCGCACCACACGCAGCGGCAGGGTGTCCCATGGCAGCGCGGACAGCGCGATGGCGCCTGTCTGGCCGGGGTGTACGCGGGCCACATCGCTCTCATCGATGTCGATCACGACGCGCCAGCGGCTGGTGCTGGCCACCGTCATCAAGGTGTCGCCCTGCTTGACCGGCGCGCCGATGGCCTGTGTCAGGTCGCCCTGGATCAGCACGCCATCGAACGGTGCCTTGAGCTGGGTGCGCTGCAATTGCTCGTCCACCAGTGCCAGCTGGGCTTGGGCCTCCTCCAGCCGGGACATGGCCAGAGCTGCTTCGGTGCGGTCGGCACGCGTCATGGCTGCGGCATAGGCGTTGTCCTGCTGGGCGGCCTGGCTGGCCCACTTTTCGCGCTCCAGCTTGAGGTCCTGCTCGGCCAGGTCGGCCAGCACCTGATTGGCCTTGACCCGGTCACCAGGCTGGGCGTGTACCTGCTTGATGAAGCCGTCGGTCGTGGCCACCAGCACGCGTTGTTGGGCGCCTTCGATGCGGGCATGGCCGCCGGCATCGTCGGTCCAGGGCCAGATCAGCAGCACGAGCAAGGCCAGGCTCAGCACGCTGGCCGACAACCAGGGCCGGGTTGCGGTGCGGCTTTGCCAGCGTGTGCGCGCCAGACGAAGGGCTGTCAGCAGATGCCGCCACCAGGGCTGGTCGGCGCGTTGCTGCCAGGCCAGCAGGGGGGCGATCCGGGTCGCCAGGGCTTGCCAGGCATCGAGGGTTGTGGCGTCGAGGCTGTCGGCGTGGGCTGGCCATACCAGGCTGATGGCACCCAGCGGGTGGGCGTGTGGCCCCATGGCCGGCAGGATCAGCGTGCAGGCTTGTGCACCCGATGAAGCCGAGGCCAGTTGGGCCTGTGCCCGCGTCACCCATTCCGCCATGTGGGGCAGCATGTCGGTCGGTGCGCACAGGGCCATGCCCTGGTCGATGGCCTCGGACATGGCCGCCTGCCAGGCTTCATCCTGTGAGCCGCCGGAGGCCGGCTCGCTCGTGGTCAGGCGGACTTGACCGTGTGCATACCAGCCGATGCGCACCTGGGTGGCACCGGTCTGAACCTGCAGCCAGGCGCTCAACTGATGCAGGCTGTCTGCCAACGACCCTTGCGCGGCCAGGGTTTGGCACAGCGCATCCACCTCGCCGACGGCGGGGGCGCGTTGGCGGGGCGGCGCAGGCTCGGGCCCGGCAGGGAGGCGAAAGGCGGCGTGCAACACGATGGTGGTCGGCTGAAACGGGGTTGATCGCGACATGAAAACAATGCGACACGCCATCATTTCCCAACCCGTGGGACAGCAATCCCGCGAAAAAAGGCCAAACCAGGGGGCAACCCGGGCATCTCGCCGCCCGCAACTGGGGGTATGTCGGGCGTCGCGCAATCGGTAGAATCGGTCCCAGTTCACGCGCGGACCAGGCTCTGTGTCGCGCGTTTCATTTTTTGTTTACTGACTGCTTCCTGGGGGTTCCATGCCACTCGTTTCCATGCGCCAACTGCTGGATCACGCCGCCGAACACAACTACGGCATTCCGGCCTTCAACGTGAACAACCTGGAGCAGGTCCAGGCCGTGATGGCGGCTGCCGATGAAGTGGGCGCCCCCGTCATCCTGCAAGCCAGCGCCGGCGCCCGCAAGTACGCTGGCGAGTCCTTCATCAAGCACCTGATCCAGGCTGCCGTCGAGATGTACCCGCACATCCCCCTGGTCATGCACCAGGATCACGGCACCTCGCCCGCCGTCTGCCAAGGCGCCATCAACCTGGGCTTCGGCTCGGTCATGATGGACGGCTCCCTGAAGGAAGACGGCAAGACGCCTGCCTCCTTCGACTACAACGTCGAGGTCACCCGCAAGGTCGTCGAGATGTCGCACAAGGTCGGCGTGACCGTGGAAGGCGAGCTGGGCTGCCTGGGCAACCTGGAAACCGGTGAAGCTGGCGAGGAAGACGGCATCGGCGCAGAAGGCAAGCTGGACCACAGCCAGATGCTGACCGACCCCGAAGAAGCCGCCGTGTTCGTCAAGGCCACGCAGCTCGACGCCCTGGCGATCGCCATCGGCACCAGCCATGGCGCCTACAAGTTCTCTCGCAAGCCCACGGGCGACATCCTGGCCATCAGCCGCGTCAAGGAAATCCACAAGCGCATCCCCAATACCCACCTGGTGATGCACGGCTCGTCTTCCGTGCCTGCCGAGCTGCTGGCCATCATCAACCAGTACGGCGGCAAGATGAAGGAAACCTACGGCGTGCCTGTGGAAGAAATTCAAGAAGCCATCAAGCACGGCGTGCGCAAGATCAACATCGACACCGACATCCGCCTGGCGATGACCGGTGCCGTGCGCAAATTCCTGGCTGAGAACCCCGACAAGTTCGATGCCCGCGAGTGGCTCAAGCCCGCCCGCGAAGCCGCCAAGGCCGTCTGCAAGCAGCGCTACATGGAATTCGGCTGCGAAGGCCAGGCTGGCAAGATCAAGGCCATCTCGCTGGTCGATATCGCCGCCCAGTACGCCAGCGGCAAGCTGGCCCAGGTCGTGGCCTGATGATGTTGCAACGTGCCGGCTGACCCATCGAGGTTGCCGGCCATTAACCGGCGAGGCCGACAGGCCCCGCCTTTTTTTTGTCTGCAAAGACGGTTAGAGGGACTGGTATCGTGTCCAAACCTTGGGTGAAGTGGTTGATCGGCGGCGTGCTGGTGCTGGCCTTGGCGCCGTGGGCTGTGATGTACCTCGCGGCCGAACTCACCCTGATGGGCTCGCCCAATACGCCTCCGCACATCGATGACGAAGCCAAGACCAAGTACCCCATCGTGTTTGCCCATGGCGTCATGGGCTTTGGCTACATCGGCAAGCAGTCCTACTGGCGTGACATCCCCGAGCTGCTGCGTGCGCACGGCGCCGAGGTCTACGTCACGCAGGAATCGGCCTTCAACAGCTCCGACCTGCGCGGCGCACAGCTCATGGACCAGGTCCGCGAGATCCTGCAAAAGACGGGCGCCAAGAAAGTCAACCTGATCGGGCACAGCCATGGCAGCCAGTCTGTGCGCTATGTGGCGGGCACGCACCCGGAGTGGGTGGCCTCGGTCACGGCGGTGTCGGGCCCGACCATGGGCTCGGAAGTGGCCGACTGGCTCGACGGCCTGACCCACACGAACCCCAAGCTGGCCGACACCCTGCTGGACTTCGGCAACGCGCTGGGCGGCCTCATCAACTGGAGGGCGCACACCAGCCTGCCCATCGATGCGCGCGAAGCCATGAAGTCCCTGACCTTGGGTGGCGCCATGGCATTCAACCAGCGCTTTCCGGCAGGCGTGCCCGAGGAGCCCTGCGGTGAAGGCTCGCACGTGGTGGAAGGCGTGCGCTACTACTCCTGGAGCAGCGTGGGTCAGTTCTACCACCCGCTCAACATGGCTGACTACCTGATGACCTTCTCCAGCAAGGCCTTCACGCGCGAGCAGGCCAATGACGGCCTGGTGGGGCGCTGCGCCAGCCATCTGGGGCAGGTCATCCGCGACGACTACCCCATGAACCACTTCCAGGCCGTCAACCAGTTCTCGGGCCTGGTCGGGCCCGATGTCAACCCATTGGCCCTGTACCTGGACCATGTCCGCCGCCTCAAGGATGCGGGGCTGTAATCCATCAGATTGGGTTCAACTGATGGTGCTCAGTTGCCGGCGACGGAACTCGCCCGGCGACACCCCCGTCCAGCGCTTGAACGCGTGCTGGAAGCTGCTCTGATCGGCAAAGCCCAGCATCATGGCCACCTCGGCCAATGACAGCTTGGGGTTGCGCAGATGCCGGTGTGCCTGCTGGCTTCGCACCTTGTCCAGCAACTGTCGGAAGGTGGCGCCATGTTCGTCCAGCTTGTGCTGCAAGGTGCGTGGCGCAATGCCCATGGCCTGCGCCACGTCCTGCAAGGCCAGCTCACCGCTTTCCAGTCGCGTGAGCAAGAGCGCTTCCAGTTGGGCCAGAAAGTCGTGGTCCTGACCCAGCAGCGAAGCCAGATCGGCGTCAGCCTGAGCGCGCAGCAGGGCGTGCACATGCCGGTCGCGTTGCACCACGGGCAGCTCGATGTAGTGCGCCGGGAAGACCACCTCGTTGAGCGCTTGCCCGAAACGCACTTGCATGCCCAGCAAGTGCTCGAACTGTGCGTGAACTTCCGTTGAGGGCGCAGGCTGGGTCAGGTTGACCGTGCCTGTGAGCTCATCTCGTCCGCTCAGCCAGCGGCCTTGCATCACCCACAGCGACATCGACAACAAGGTCAGCTCGGATGGTGCACTCGGCACCAGCGTGTGCCATGAGAGATGGCAGTGTCCGTCCACGATCTGCCACTGCGCCATGTTGACGCTGTCAAGCAGGTGCTCATAGCGTTGCAGGATCAGCGCCGACTGCCCCAGGTTCTCGCACGACATCACCAGAAAGCCCAGCAGCCCCAGATGGCGTGGGCGGATCGTGGCGGCCAGCTTGATGGGAAACAGCGGGTCGGCCAGGTGCTCGACCGCGCGGCGCAGCACGGCCTGCCACTGATCCACCTGCAGGCGATGTCGCTCGGGTGCGTGCCGGATGCGCGCAACCCAGTCCGCGCCAAAGACCTCGTCCGCAGGGATGCCCTGAGCCTCGAAGTAATCGAGCACAGCTTCCGTGTAATGCGCGCTGGCCGACCCCAGATAGCTGTGCTTGCGGTCCGTGTTGCGATCCATGAATACCCTTGTTTTGCATCCGCCGACATCACGATTGCGCATGCAAGCAATACCGCTTTGGGCGCCTTCAGAAGAATGCATTCCCACGCCAGTTCGCGTCCTGCTGAACGGGTGTCGCGATGACGGTCCCGATGTTCCAGGACAGGCGCGGTCTGTGCCATTCGGGATATTTCTATTTCCAAATTTTCGTCACATCGACCTTGAGGAGATTCCCCCATGAAGACAAGCACATCCTGGCTGCGCACGACGGCCCTGATGCTCGCATGTGCCGTATCCATGGCCCCTGCTGGCGCAACCGGTACCTATGCCAAGACCAAATACCCCCTCGTGTTCGCGCATGGCATGACGGGCTTTGACAACATCGGCCCCATCGAATACTGGTACGGCATCCCCGGTGACTTGCGCAGCAACGGTGCCACCGTGTATGTCACGCAGGAGTCGGCCTTCAACTCGTCTGAGCTGCGCGGCGAGCAGTTGCTGGCCCAGGTCGAAGACATTCTGGCCATCACGGGGGCCGGCAAGGTCAACCTCATCGGCCACAGCCATGGCAACCAGTCGATCCGCTATGTCGCGGGCGTGCGCCCCGACCTGGTGGCCTCGGCGACCTCGGTGTCTGGGCCGACCAAGGGCTCGGACGTGGCCGACCTGATCCAGGGCGTGTCCAACGCGGCGGGCCCGGGCCTGACCAAGTTGATCACCAGCATTGTCAATGCCGCGGGCAAGGCGATTGGCTTCCTGTCGGGCGACCCCAGCTTGCCGCAGGACTCGTATGCCGGCCTGCAATCGCTCTCGTCCACCGGGGCAGTTGCTTTCAATGCCAAGTTCCCTGGTGGTGTGCCGACCACGGCTTGCGGTGAAGGGGCTTACTCGGCCAATGGCGTGCGCTACTACTCCTGGAGCGGCATCGGCCAGTTCTACAACCCGCTGGACCCCTTCGACTACGGCATGGCGGTGTCGGCGCTGGCCTTCTCGGGCAAGCCCACCGATGGCCTGGTCGGGCAATGCTCCAGCCACCTCGGCCAGGTCATCCGCGACAACTACCCCATGAACCACTTCCACACAGTCAACCAGCTGCTGGGGCTGGTGGGCCTGGGCGCCAACCCGGTGAGCCTCTACCGCATCCACGCCAACCGCCTGAAGACGGCGGGGCTGTGAGCATGAGTGCGGCGGCCACGACGGGAGACGCGGTGCCGTCACGCGAAGGCTTCCTGCGCCGGCATCGTTGGATGGTGGCGTCGGTGGCGGCTGGTGCCCTGCTCGCCGGCCTGGGCTGGTGGCGAAGCGGGCACGTTGCGCCGCCAGTGGATGGTGCAACGGGCGGCCCGTTGGCTGATGCGGGCTGGATCCAGTCTTCGGCGAATGGGGCGGCTGATGCAAGCAGCGCGCAGCCTTTGCGCACCGGGCTGGAGAACCTGCCGCGCTCCTTGCAGGGCACGGAAGTTGATGGCAGCGTGCAGGCCGATGCCAACGGCCACTTGCGGCTGGACAGAAGCGTGCGCAACCTGTTCGACTACTTCCTTGCCTTGGTCGGTGAAGAGCCTTTGTCTCGGGTGCGCCAGCGCATCGTGGCTTACCTGCGCAGCCATTTGCCCGCCACTGCGGCAAGCGAGGCCGAGAACCTGCTGGACCGTTATCTGGCCTACGAGCAGGCACGTGGCCATCAGGGACAAGGTCAGGCCGATGGCGCGCCGCCCACCATGAGCCTGCAAGCCGTGGGGCAGCGCATGGCGCAACTGACAGCCCTGCGCCAGCAGTACTTCTCGGCGGCTGAGCGCACGGCCTTCTTTGGTGACGAAGAAGCCCAGGACCACTACACCCTGGCCCGCCTCACCGTGCTGCAAGATCAGAGCCTGGGTGCGGTGGACAAGGCCCAGCGCCTGCGCCAGCTGGCGGACGCCTTGCCGCCCGAGATGCGGGCCAGCCTGAGCGCACAAGACACCTACCAGGACCTCAGCGCCTTGACGGCCGACTGGAAGGCGCAGGGCGGCACGCCGCAAGCCTTGCACGATGCCCGCGTGCAACTCGTGGGCCCCGACGCCACCGCCAGGCTGGAAGCCTTGGACCAGCAGCGCGCCCAGTGGGCTCAGCGCGTGCAAACTTTCGAGAGCAGGAAGGCGGCCGTGACGGCCGATGCGAGCCTGAGCGCGTCTCAAAGGGATGAGGCCATCGCCCACCTGCGCGACAGCGCCTTCACGCCACAGGAGCGCCTGCGCCTGGATGTGCTGGCACAGGCCACGGCGAACGCGAAGCCCTGAGGGGGTCTGTTGGCGATGCGGCCTGGATGAAGTCTGGCGTCATGTCTTATGCTGCCGCCCAAAGACCTCTTTCATCTGCCCATACCGACGGAGACTCCCCCATGCTCAAGCTCTACGGCTTCCCGCTGTCCAACTACCACAACAAGGTCAAGCTTGCCCTGCTCGAAAAAAACATTCCGTTTGAAGAAGTGATCGTGCCCATGGGCGGCGGCATCGATGTGGAAGGCCGATCGCCGCTGCGCAAAGTGCCTTATATCGAGACTGAAGACGGCTTCCTGTGCGAGAGCCAGGCCATTCTCGACTACCTCGAAGCGCGCTGGCCCACGCCGGCCCTCATCCCCTCTGACGCCTGGCAGGCCGCCAAGGTGCGCGAGCTCATCACCTTCTGTGACCTGCACATGGAGCTCTGCGCGCGCCAGCTCTACCCCCAGGCCTTCTTCGGCGCCACGCTGCCCGAGAAATACATCGAGCGCGTCAAGGCCGATCTCAAGAAGAACCTTGCGGCCTTCCAGCGCCTGGTCAAGTTCGCGCCCTATGCCGCCGGTGACACCTTCACCATGGCCGACTGCGCCGTCTACGTGAGCCTGCCGCTGGCTGCCCTGGCCAGCAAGATCGTCTGTGGCGAAGACCTCGTGGCCACTGCAGGCATCGACTGGAAGGGCTATGTGAAGCTCATCGAGCAAAGGCCCACCGCGCAGAAAGTGGCTGCTGACCGGAAAGCCGATATGGCGCGTGCGGCAGGCGCGGCCAAGGACAAGCCTGCCGGCACCTGAGGCCACAGGGGGACCTGTCTGTCTGCGTGCCGCTGTGGTACAAGATGCAGCACGGGCTACGCAGCAGCGGTCGTGCCGCGCATGAACGCCCGATGAGCACAAATTGTCGGAGGTATGCATGCGCGATGCAGTCCTGCAGCGCCACCACGTTCAGGCCATGGGCTCTGGCGGGGAGGTGATCGTCCTGGCCCATGGTTTTGGCTGCGACCAGCGTATGTGGCGGCATGTGGCCGCTGATCTGTCCGCAGACCACCGCGTGGTGTTGTTCGACCACATGGGCTGTGGTCGTTCGGACACCGCCACTTGGCGGCCAGAACGCTATGCCGGTCTGGCCGACTACGCGAATGACGTGATCGACATCCTGGATGCGCTCGCATGTGGTCCTGTCACCTTTGTCGGGCATTCGGTGAGCAGCTCGATCGGCCTGCTGGCGGGCATCGCCAGGCCAGAACTGTTTGGGCGCATGGTGATGCTCTGCCCCAACCCCTGCTTCATCAATGACCTGCCACATTACCAGGGGGGATTCGAGCGCGCCGATGTCATGGACCTGCTCGAGCTCATGGACCGCAACATGAATGCGTGGGCCAATTTCCTCGCGCCTGTGGCCATGAAGAACGAGGACCGCCCGGAATTGCGCAGTGAATTGCAGCAAAGCCTGTGCACCGGCGATCCGGTCATCATCCGGCACTTCGCCCAGCAGGTGTTTCTGGCGGATGTTCGCGCCGAGCTGCCAAAATTGCAGGTGCCCGCCCTGATCCTGCAGGGCTGCGACGATGCCATCGCCCCGACCTCGGTCGGGGACTACATGAAGGCGCACATGCCGCTGTCCACGCTACAGCACATGGACTTGCCCGGGCACTGCCCGCACATGAGTCACCCCGAGGAGACCGTCGAGCTGATCCGTCACTACCTGCGTGCACCTGGGCATTGAGGAGTCGGCATGGTTGCCCCCCTTTACCCGTCCTTCGATCACCTGCCACTTGCCGTCGCTGTCGTTGACGACGATGGCATCGTGCAGGATGTGAACGCCTGTCTGGCCGAGCTGCTCGGGCGTGGGGCCGACGCATTGCGTGGGCAGGCGATCGGGCAGGTGCTGACGCGCGCGGCGGCTCTGCTCTACCACTCCTACATCTTTCCCCTGCTGAAGGTGGCCGGGCAGGTGCAGGAAGTGTCGATCCAGTTGCAGGGCCCGCACGGGCAGCGCATCGATGCCCTGCTCAACGCCCGGCGCGATCTGCTGGACGGTCAGGGCGTCGTGCACGCGGTGTTCATGCGCCTGCAGGAGCGCGGACGCCTGGAGTACCAGTTGCTGACGGCCAAGCGCGCTGCCGATGAGGCGCCGGGTCTGCTGTTCCAGCTGCGTCGTGATGCGCAAGGCCAGGAGACCTTCACCTATGTGACCGATGCCGTGCGGCGCCTGTTCGAGGTGGCGCCGTCCCAGGTGCTGGCGCAGGCCGATGTGCTCTGGCGTGTCGTCCATCCCGATGACGCCGCGACCTTGATGCAGGCGCTGGCCGCCTCGGCGCAGACGCAGCAGCCCTGGCGGTGCGAGTATCGTGTGCGGCTCGCGCAGGGTGAGGCCTGGCGGGAGGTCCACGCGACGCCTCACCGCGAGCCCGATGGCGCCGTCGTGTGGAACGGCTACATGGCCGACATCACCGATCGCCACCGCATGGAAGCCAGCGTGCAGGACAAGCTGGCGGCCGAGCGGGCCAACCAGGCCAAGAGCGCGTTCCTGTCACGCATGAGCCATGAGTTGCGCACGCCGCTCAACGGCATCCTGGGCTTCACGCAGCTGCTGCAGATGCAGGACGCGGGCAACCTGCGCGTCGACCAGCGCAGCAAGCTGGGCTACATCGACACGGCGGGCCACAGCCTGCTGCGCCTGATCAACGAGGTGCTGGAGATCTCTCGCATCGAGTCGGGTCACATGCAGGTGCACATCCAGGGGGTGCGCCTGGACGACGTCGTCCGTGACTGCGTGATGCTGATCGAGCCGCTGGCTGGACAGCGCGGTGCGCGGATCGTCTGCGGAGGTGACCAGGGCCTGGCAGTGCGCGCTGACGCCCATCGGCTGGGGCAGGTGCTGCTCAACCTGTTGAGCAACGCCGTGAAGTACGGGCCTGAGCGGGGGCAGATCACCATCATGGTACGGGGCCTGGCGGATGAGCGCGTTGAGCTGAGCGTGCAGGACCAGGGCGCAGGCTTGAACGAGGCTCAGCAGGCGCAGCTGTTTCAGCCCTTCAACCGGCTGGGGGCCGAGCAGAGCCAGATCGAGGGGGTGGGTTTGGGGCTGGTGATCACGC